>OIZF01001409.1_pt1 | contig 14015 bp, 8 predicted proteins | sample 1588471 | NCBI WGS metagenome assembly OIZF01 (sample SAMN03283279) | human gut metagenome | biome: human-associated habitat; material: feces | host: Homo sapiens | place: Peru | collected 2012
CAGTATCGCAATTACAAGAGCGGTCAGGCTAAGAAAAACTTCTTGGCAGACCTGCAGAAGGCTAAGGATGCCAAGCTTGGCTCAACATTGACTCCTGCCCAGTTGGCAGAGTTCAAGCATGCCAAGGCTGATGCCATCGTAGCACCTGTTGCCGGTCAGATCTTTTGGGAGTTCCAGGGCGAGGGCGAGTGCCAGCCAGCCGTAGAGCCATTCATCGGCAAGGAGTATAAGGAAGGTGATGCATTCTGCTACATCCTGGCTCCATGGGGCGAGTTCGAGACCGTTCCTGCAGCTCTTGGCGGAAAGCTTGTAGAAATCAATGCCAAGCAGGGCAGCAAGATTCGCAAGGGCGATGTTATCGCCTACATTGAGCGAGAGGCTGAATAATGTTGAATGTTTAGTGTTTAATGTTTACTTTGCAAGTATCGTGGCGTGAGCCTAATTAAACACTGAACATGACAAACCAAACATTAAATAGATGAATTATCAAGCTATTATTGATAAGTATTATCCTGAGGATGATGAGCTTCGTCATATCCTCATTACCCATAGTCAATCTGTAGCGCGAAGAGCGCTACAGATTGTTTCGTCTCATCCCGAACTGCATCTTGATGCTCAGTTTGTGGAAGAGGCAGCCATGCTTCACGACATCGGAATCTATCTTACCGATGCTCCTGGCATCATGTGTTTTGGCAGTCAACCCTACATCTGTCATGGTCGTCTGGGTGCCGAACTGATGCGTCGTGAAGGCTTCGAGCGCCATGCACGAGTGTGCGAGCGCCATACGGGAGCAGGCATCACATGCCAGCAGATAGAGAGTCAGAATCTGCCTTTGCCTCATCAGGATTTCCTTCCCGAAACCATGGAGGAAAAGGTGATCTGCTATGCTGACAAGTTCTTCAGCAAGACTCATCTCGATTGTGAGAAAACCATCCAGCAGGCTGAGAAAAGCTTGGCCAAGTTTGGCGAGGAGGGCGTCCTGCGCTTCAAGGAGTGGGAAAAAATGTTCGAATGAGCTAAAAAGACTTCAGCATGATGTGTAATCTAAGCAGAAATGCTTAACTTTGCAAACTAAATGAGAAAATATCCTTTCATAGCACTTTTGTTGTTTGCCTTCATCTGTATGATGGCAAGTCCCAACATGCCGTTCTTCAAGAAGAAAAAGAAGAAGGCTGCCGCCGACTCTACGGCTGTGGTCGATTCTGTCTTGCGCGACTCAGCAGGCAATGTGGTGGCTGATACTGCCCGCATGGACTCTCTGCAAAAGGCTATCTGGAAGCACAACCAAGTGGTGGACGACAGTATTCGTCTCGACAGTATTGCCCGCAAGAAGTCGGGTGGAGTAGATGCTCCTGTCACTTATTCGGCTTCCGACTCGCTTGTCTATGACGCCAAGAACAAGGTGGCGCATCTTTATGGCTCTGCGCAGGTGAAGTATGAGAATATGGATCTTGCCAGCGACCGTATTTCGATGGACATCGATAAGAGTAACGTGAAGGCTATGGGTACGGCCGACTCTACTGCCGAAGGTGGTGTAAAGGGAAAGCCTGTATTCAAGATGGGTAGCGACGAGTATGATACCGATACCATCAAGTTCAACTTCAAGAGCAAGAAAGCCCTTATTAATAATGTATATACCGAGCAGCAGGATGGTTTCCTGTCGGGTATGCGCTCCAAGCGCGACTCTTCAGGAGTGATCTATCTGCAGCATGGACGTTACACCACCTGCGATGACCCACATCCTGATTTCTATATCTCGCTCTCGCGTGCCAAGGTGCGTCCTGGCAAGGATGTAGTCTTTGGTCCGGCTTACCTCGTGGTGTGTGATGTGCCTATGCCTTTCGCCATTCCTTATGGTTTCTTCCCCTTTACCAAGAGCTATAGCAGCGGTTTTATCATGCCTACTTATGGCGATGAGAGCGACCGAGGATTCTATTTGCGTGATGGTGGATATTATTTTGCCATCAACGACAAATGGGACTTGAAACTCTTGGGCGAAATCTACACCAAGGGTTCTTGGGGTCTCTCGGCTGCCAGCAACTATCGCAAGCGCTACAAGTATTCGGGAAGTTTCTATTTCAGCTATCAGGACACCAAGACGGGTGATAAGGGAATGCCCGACTTTGCCGAGCAGGAGAGCTTCAAGTTGCAGTGGAGCCATCGACAAGACTCCAAGGCCAATCCTTACAGTTCGCTTTCTGCCAGCGTCAACTTTGCTTCAACCAGTTATGAGCGCAACAATCTCAACTCGCTCTATAATCCACAGTCGATGACGCAGAGTACCAGAACCTCTTCTGTCAACTGGAGCACCAACTTTTCGAGCATAGGTATGTCGCTGACGGCAACTACCAACCTCTCGCAGAACATGCGCGACTCTTCGTTGGCAGTCACTCTGCCCGACCTCAATATCAATATTGCGCGTTTCTATCCATTCCGTCGCAAGAAGATGGTGGGTGACGAGCGATGGTATGAGAAGATAGCCCTGAGCTATACAGGACATGTGAGCAACTCCATCTCCACTAAGGAAGACCTGCTTTTCAAGAGCAATCTTATCAAAGACTGGCGCAACGGATGGGAACATCGTATTCCGGTAAGTGCCAACTTCACGCTCTTCAAGTACATCAACATCAGTCCTAACTTCAACTTTACCGACCGTATGTACACCAATAAGGTCACTAAGTCGTGGGACGAGCAGAAGCAGGTCGAGGTGGCTGATACGACCTATGGTTTCCATAATGTGTACAACTGGAATATGAGCATCAGTGCCTCTACCAAGCTTTATGGTTTCTGGGTGCCCAACCGCAAGCTCTTCGGTGACAAGATACAGGCCATACGCCACGTGCTCTCGCCAACTGTAAGCTTCAGCTATGCGCCTGACTTTGGTGCTTCTCGCTATGGATACTGGGATACTTATCAGAAGACTGATGCCAATGGAAATGTATCGCTCGTCAGCTACTCGCCTTATCAAAACTCGCTCTTTGGAGTGCCGGGCAAGGGTAAGCAGGGAAGCATTTCCTTCACGTTGGGCAACAACCTTGAGATGAAGGTCAAGAGCGATAAGGACTCCACCGGATTTAAAAAGATAAGTCTTATCGATGCTTTCGATATCAATATGAGTTACAATACGGCAGCCAAGGTGCGGCCATGGAGTGACCTCGGTATCGACTTGCGCCTGAAATGGTGGAAAAACTATACTTACAGTATGCATGCTGTCTTTGCCACCTATGCCTATGAACTCGACGAACAGGGAAATCCTTATGTGGGAACCCATACTGAGTGGGGCAAGGGACGTTTCGGACGTTTTCAGGGTATGTCGCAGAACTTCTCTTTCACGCTTACGCCAGAAAAGTTGAAGAAACTATTCGGAGGAGGCGATGACAGCGACAGCGAAAACTCACGCAACAGGGATGACGATGAGGGTGTAGATACCAATATCGAAACCAATATCGACGATGACATGGAGGCTGGAAAGCATGGAGCCAAGAAGAAGGGCGGAAAGGCCAAGACCGATGACGACGGTTACATGGCTTTCAATATGCCTTGGTCGCTTTCTGTGGGTTACGGTATCACCATGCGTGAGGATACTCGCCGCGAAAAGTTCAACGAGAGCACCATGCGCTATCCATACAAGTTTACCCAGACTCTCAACTTCAGTGGTAACGTGCGCATCAGTGATGGCTGGAACATCAGCTTCTCATCTGGCTACGACTTCGAGAACAAGGCCATGAGTATGACAACTGCTTCGTTGCAGCGCGACCTCCATTGTTTCAATATGAGTTGTTCGGTGGTGCTGGCTCCTTATACCAGCTATAACTTCACGTTCCGTTGTAACGCTTCTACGCTTACAGATGCTTTGAAGTACGATAAGCGAAGCGGTTATTCCAACGCCGTGCAGTGGTATTGATGCTTGAAAGATAGACTGACACCTTTTATATATATATAAGGATCAACTTTCGCAAGTTCAATAGAAGATATTTTACATAGAATAGGCTTTTGCAACCAGGTTGCAGAAGCCTTTTTGTATTTTTGCATCCGAAAACGAAAAGAAGTGTAATATAACTAAAGTATCTTATCAATATGGAATCAAATCATCATCATCACGAATGTGGTTGTGCTCAAGGTTCTCACGGTTGTGGCTGTGAGCATCATCACGAGCATCATGACGAGCATGGCAGCCTTGGCAAGCGCCTTCTGCTCATTTCGGTCACTGTATTATTGCTTATAGGAGCTTATTACATAGAGAAGACATGCGCTCTTTCTACCTGGCAGTTGCTCCTGGTTTATCTTGTTCCCTATCTGCTGATAGGTCATGACACCTTGGGCGAGGCTGCCGAGGGTATTGCTCATGGCGATGTGTTCAATGAGCATTTCCTGATGACCATTGCCACCATAGGAGCCTTGTGCATCGGTTTCTTTCCGGGCGAGGAGACTGAGTTTGCTGAGGCTGTCTTCGTCATGCTTTTCTTCCAGGTGGGTGAACTCTTCGAAGGCTATGCTGAGGGAAAGAGTCACGACAGTATCTCACATCTGATGACCATCCGTCCTGATGTGGCTCACGTCTGTCATGGAGAAGAGGTAGTGACTGTAGCCCCCGAGACGGTACAAATCGGTGAGACTGTTTTGATAAAACGAGGAGAGAAAGTACCTCTTGACGGTAAGGTCGTCAGTGGTTCTGCGCTTCTTGACACTTCTGTCCTTACGGGCGAGAGTGTACCGCGTGAGGTAAAAGAGGGCGATGAGGTTTATTCGGGCTGCATCAATGTGAAGGGAGAACTGCGTTTGCAGACCACCAAGACCTTTGGCGAGAGTACAGCCTCTCGCATCATAGCCCTGGTAGAGGGTGCCGGTGCAAGCAAGTCGCGCAGTGAGTCTTTCATCACCCGCTTTGCCCGCGTTTATACTCCTGTAGTAGTGCTGTCAGCCTTGGTTTTAGCTATTGTTCCGCCTCTCTTAGGCTCTTTAGACTTGGGTGTGCAGCTCTTTGGCGAGGGCGGTTTTATGCAACTGTTACCTCTATGGCTCAACCGTGCGCTTATCTTCCTTGTGGTATCCTGTCCTTGTGCCTTGGTTATCAGTGTGCCGCTCACTTTCTTCGGTGGCATTGGAGGAGCCTCCCGCGCAGGTATTCTCATCAAGGGAAGCAGTTATATGGATGCCCTTGCCAAGGTTGGCGTAGTGGTGTTTGATAAGACTGGAACGCTGACTCATGGCGAGGTGTTGGTACAAGCCGATGAGGGTGCGCCTGTTGTGGTAGGCGATCGTGTAAAAGAGAGCAGTGCCGAGGCTATAGCCCAGTTGCGCCGTGAGGGTGTCGTCAAGACGGTGATGCTTACTGGCGACCGTCAGGAGGTGGGCGATCGCATAGCCCGTCAGTTGGGTCTCGATGAATATAAAGCCGAACTGATGCCTGCCGATAAGTTGGTTCATGTAGAACAACTGCTGAAACAGAAGCCTGCAGGCAGGACTTTGGCTTATGTAGGTGATGGCATCAACGATGCGCCCGTATTGAAGAGGGCAGATGTAGGAATAGCCATGGGTGCCTTGGGATGTGATGCTGCCATCGAGGCTGCTGATGTGGTGTTGATGGACGATGAGCCTCGAAAGGTTCCTCTTGCTGTTCACATTGCCCGTCGCACCATCCGCATTGCCCATCAGAATGTGGCCTTTGCCATAGGAGTCAAAGTGGCAGTCCTGTTGCTTGCCACTGTGGGCTTAGGTACCATGTGGATGGCTGTCTTCGCCGATGTCGGCGTAACGGTTCTTGCTGTCCTCAATGCCATGAGAGCATTGAAGAAAGTGGAATAGCATAGTTGATTCTATAAAAACACCAACCCACCTGTCTTGGAAATCCAAAACAAGTGGGTTGTTATTTTTAGGGCGTTTTTACCCTTTTACCCTTTTACCCTTTTACCCTTTTACCTTTTTACTTTTTTACCTTTTTACTCTTTTACCTTTAAAAGTCTGATACTCATGGGGCTCACGGTGATGAGTCGTTTCTTGTAGAGGTCGCCAATGGCACGCTTGAATACCTTTTTGCTGACATGGAAGCGTTCGTAGATATCGTCAGCCTCACTCTTGTCGCCTAAGTCGCAGGCACCATCATTGTCGAGCAGATACTGGTAGAGTGTTTCGGCAAAGTCGGCAGTTTGCTGTTGTCCTGTTTTCTGCAGACTCACATCAATCTTTCCGTCGGGGCGCACTCTACCGATATAGCCTTTCATTCTGTCGCCAGTATGAATGTACTGGAATATCTGGTCCTGATAGAGCAGACCTGGGTACTGGTTGTCGATGATGACCTTGAAGCCGAGGTCTGTCTTCTGCCAGATCAGCAAGTCCACTTCGTCGCCATGACGATAGTGAGGATGTTCCTCCGACAGGTATCGCTCCACCTTGGCAGATGCTACGATGCGATAGCTCTCCTCGTCAATATGTACGTGAACGATGTATGACTGGCCCAAAAACATGCGCTTCTTTTGCTCACGGAAGGGACAGAAAAGGTCTTTCATCAGTCCCCATCCCAAGAAAGCGCCATATTCGTTCACCCATTTCACTTCGAGGTAGGCGAAGTCGCCCACTTTGGCAAGTGGTTTCTCGGTGGTAGCGATGAGTCGCTCGTCTTGGTCGAGGTAGATAAACACCTCAAGCTCGTCGCCAATGCTCACCTCTTCGGGTACGTAACGGGTAGGAAGAAGAATTTCTCCTTCTTCACCTCCGTCAAGGTAAATGCCGAAGTCTACTCTTTTCACCACTCTCAGGCTGTTGAAATCGCCTAATTTTATCTTGTTGCTCATATATGTGTTCTTTGTTTTATCTGTAGGTTGTTTTTATTCTTCACTCTTCACGTCTTCACTCTTCATGTCTTCGTTCTTTTCTACCATACCGTCTTTCAGGTGTATGGTTCGGTCGGTAATAGCGGCAAGTCCCTCGTCGTGTGTAACAATGACAAAGGTTTGTCCGAATTTGTCGCGCAGATCGAAGAAGAGCTGATGCAGTTCTGCCTTGTTGTGTGAGTCGAGGCTGCCCGAAGGCTCATCGGCAAGAATTACAGCAGGATGGTTTACCAAAGCTCTTGCCACAGCCACGCGTTGCTTCTCACCTCCCGACAGTTCTGCTGGTTTGTGATGAGCTCTTTCGCTCAGCCCCATAAAGTCGAGCAGTTCTTCTGCCCTTGCCTTGGCTTCCTTGCGGCTCTTGCCTGCAATGAAAGCAGGGATCATGATGTTTTCGAGAGCGGTAAACTCCGGCAGTAACTGATGAAACTGGAATACGAAACCGATGTGCTGGTTACGGAAGTCACTCAACTTCCGCTGTGACAGTTTGTTCACGTCAATACCGTCTACCACTACGCTTCCCTCATCAGGACGGTCGAGTGTGCCAATGATCTGTAGCAGGGTGGTCTTGCCTGCGCCACTGGGGCCTACGATGCTTACCACCTCACCTTTATTGATATGCAGGTCGATACCTTTAAGAACCTGCAGCGAGCCGAAGCTCTTTGTTATTCCTTTGATGTCTATCATTGTTGTTTGATATGATTCTATTTAAGTTCTAAATTCATTTGCAAAAATACGCAATTTTGTATAAACCTCAAAAAGGAATAAAGGAAAAGATGAAAAAAAAGCAATAAATGTTTTTTATTCAAGTTGCGCAAGTTCAGATAACTCCTGCACATGCGCAAGTTGAGTTAGATAAAAAACTAAAAATATCTTTATTTTTATTATTGTAACATAAATGTAATATAAAGAATTGTATAAATTACATTTTTATAGTATCTTTGCACACGCTAAAAGGATGAGTATTTACTAATTTTAACGAGCTATTGTTAATCAACTCGCTTATTTTCAAACAATTATGTGATTATTAACAGAGTATTGTATTTAGGGAAAAATCTATAATAGACATTAATAAATTATGAAAAGTAAAAGTTATCTGCTTTCTTTTGCCAGAGCAAAAGGAAACATGGCGGCTGTTGCTTTAGCCGCAGTACTGATGGCTGCAAATGCTACTGTAGCCTCGGCACAAAATAAATCGACGGAAAACAAAGAAATAGAAAAAGCGGTTATTGGAGGGGTTGACGACCTTTACGGTGTTGAACCTTCGTCTGCCATTTGCACAAACAACGGAACGAATGAAACCGATGAAAACAAGATAGTATGTCTGTATAATGTCGGTACCAAAAAGTTTCTGAGCATTGGCGGCATGTTTGGTACACATGCCTCACTGGATGTTTCACCTTATTCCATTTATATGGTATGGAATGGTTCTTCACAAACGTATTTCCTGGAGAGCAAGGTAAAAGGTTCTGCAAATCATCCATATCTGGGAATCGACACATACTATAAAGAGGTGTTTATGGACATATACGACGGAGAGAGATGCGCTATCAGATTTGATAAAGCCAATGGATATTCAGAAACGAACAAGGTATATCTCGTCAGAATCGGCAACACAAAAACATTAGGTTATCTCACTGCTTATCCCGACAAAGAGAACAAGCTTTGCGATTATCAGGCAAGCAAAGCCGCAGATAACACCCAAGAATACAAGAACCAGGAATGGAAGGTGATTACAAAGAAGGAGTATTACAAACTCTTCGACGTAGCTCCTGCAAACATGAAATCGGCAGTGGATGCCTCTTTCCTCATTGCAAGTCCGGAATTCAGAGCAAATGATGCGGACGCTACGGAATGGAAAATCGCAGGTGAAAAGCTGCCAACCGACTGGAATAGCCACGTGCGCTTCGGAGACGAACAGATGTATAAGACGTATGACAAGCTAAACAGCACTGGTTCCGATAGCTGGACAGGCTTTGTTGGAGACCATCAGCGCGACCACGGTCAATATTTCTATTGCTACACCAAAGGCTTGCGCGGCTTCGAATTCTACCAGGACGTGGAGGTACACAAGGCAGGATGGTTCCTGCTGCGATGCAACGGATTCAGCACATCGAACAGCTCGGAGAATATCTCTCTGAACAACAAGCCGCTGGCAAACCTGTTCATTACGGTGCTCGATGCCGACGGCAACCCTCTTAATGACAAATATGCAACTGCAACTCTCAACGGTATCAGTCAGGAGGATGCCGAGACGCTTGGCAATACATACGATAAAGCTGGTATCGGACATGCCTTCTTCGAGGGAAAGTATGAGAATCAGGTGCAGATATGTCTCGACAAAGCCCCGAATGGAAATGAAATATCAAACACGAATCCCGTGAAGCTCCGCATAGGCTTCTATGTAAACACCGCAACCGACGGAAAGTCGGAGGTTGACCCCAATGAGCTGACCGCCGTAGACGACTTCAGACTGCTTTATGCCGGACCGCGACGCAACCCGGAGCTGATTCTCGACGAGGAGTCTACCGACCTGCGCTATCTGACCCTGGCGACAGACGAATACAAGAACAGTGTGCTGCATCTGAACCGCAAGCTGAACGACAATATGTGGAACTCGCTCATACTGCCCGTAGACCTGACATGGGGACAGATGAAGCGCACGTTCGGAGATGCAGTGAAGGTGGCAAAGCTTGCGAAACTGACGGAAAACAGCGTACAGTTCGTGACCGTGGAACCAAAGAACGACGATGATGTGATGGTAACAGCATTCGAGCCATATATCGTGTACCCACCATATACAAAGGTGAAGTCGGCAGCCTACACCGTAGAACACTTCTACACATCAGCGGGCGAGGACAACAGCAGCTGGCTGGATACCAACTACAATTCCTCTACCAGTGAGGAGAACCGACTGACAAAGACCATTCATGCCAACCACTACGACATCACGATGGTGTCGCTCGACAGGGAGAAGCTGGAGCAGTATGTAAACCCCAAAACTTGGGAATCAACCAAAACGTTTTCTGCCACCAGTGATAGCCATGGCAAGATGGTCTGCAAAGGCACAATGGCAAAGACATACGACAATGGCAAGATTCTCGATAAGAGAGACGACCTCAACGGCGACTACTTCATGTATAAAGGAAAGCTGATACAGGTGCCGAGCGGCAATAAAGACAACGGCGAGCGGTATTCATACGGACTGAAGGCGTTCCGCTGCTGGTTTGAGCTGCCTGACAAAACTACAGGAGCACCGAGCAAAGTATCGCTGCTCATCGACGGAATGGAAGACAGCACCACGGGCATCGACGACATACACGGCAGCACGGACCGCACATCCTACAAGCGCGGCATAGAGGGCGTGTTCAACATGAACGGACAGATGGTGCGCCGCAGTTGCAGTCTGGAGGGATTGCCAAAGGGAATGTATGTAGTGAATGGAAAGAAGATAATTATCAGATAAGACAACAATAACAGTTGCGCAAAATGAAGAAGAACTATATAAGTCCAAAGATAAATGTGATACAGCTCGAGGCTCTCTGCAGCGGAGGCCTCAATACCGCCAGCGTACATAAATTAAATACCACGGGGGAATGTATCAGCAACTTTGATGTGGTTAACGAGAATGTAACCAAGAATAATTCTGAATACAAAGGCTTGTGGGGAGAGTCTAACAACGGAAGTTGGGGCGATGACTGATACCATCGGCTGCTATAGAAGCAGATTATGAAAAGAGCGTCAATGGGCTGGACTCCCAATCTGGAGTCCAGCCCATTGTTGCTCCTACCTTCACAATCCTCTTCTCTGATGATGGTACGGAAGAAACTGTTGTCTTAGCTCCTTAACTTCTTTAACTTCTGAATTTAGCTCCTAAATTTGCGAAAACTTGAATAATTTAGTATATTTGTGAGCTATTATTAAAAACTAATCAACTACAAGGATGAAAATCAACAAGAACTTTTGGCTCATGCTGCTCATGGTAGGCTGGGCTATGATGAGCAGTACGGCAGCACAGGCTTCCGTGCGAGATACGATAGATATCAACTGGGGATGGCAGTTCCATCGCGGCGATATAAAAGGTATCAGCCAGCCTTCTGACAACATACAGAATCCCCATCTCTTGGATGAAGCTATGCAGGGGTGCGAGGTCGTCAACCTGCCTCATGACTTCCAGCTCTATCAGCCCTGGGTGGCACCGGGGGCAGACGAACGTGCCAACAGCAAGGATGCTGCCAATAATGTGAAAAGCCGACTCAGCGCAAGAGGGTTCAAGGAGATGGGCATTGGCTGGTATCGATACGAACTGACACCCCAGGAAGAATGGAAGGGAAGACGGGTGATGCTCGACTTCGGAGGCATGATGCTTGTGGGCGATGTCTATGTGAACGGACAACATGTAGGGGCAACCGACTATGGCTATTTGGGATTCGATATCGACGTGAGCCAGTTGCTCCGTTACGGCGAGAAGAACGAGATAGCAGTGAGGACAGATACGCGTGCTGCCAATAATTCGCGATGGTATACGGGTGGCGGACTCTTCCGTGATGTTCGTCTTATCATCACCAACGACCAACTCTATTTTCCTCGCCATCCACTCTATATCACCACTCGCAACAACCGCGAGGTGAACATCAGGGCAGAGATAGTGAACCGTCAGAAGAAACAGAAAGGTGAGAATCATGGCTCGATGCCCATAGAGGTGAAAATCCTCGACATGACAGGCAGAGTAGTGGCGCAGCAGAAAACCGACATGCCTTTCAATGCCAAGTGGCGCGACCGCGAATATGAACTGCCTGCCATCACGCTGGAGGGTGCCCAACTGTGGTCGTGCGACCATCCTTATCTCTATACTGCCGAGGTGACGCTCTACGACAAGGAAGGAAGAGTGGCTGACAAAACACGTGAGCACTTCGGCATGCGTACCATAGAACTGTCGCCCCAGCACGGACTCCTGCTCAACGGAAAGAAAGTGTTGCTCAAGGGTTATGCCAATCATCACACCTTGGGAGCTCTTGGTGCTGCAGCTTATCCTCGTGCCATCGAGCAACAGATACTCACCATGAAGCGCTTTGGCTTCAATCATATTCGTACATCTCATAATCCTTACAGCGAGGATCTGTTGCGCCAGTGCGACCAGTATGGCATCTTGGTGGTCGACGAGCTGTATGATAAATGGAACTCGCAGTTTACCGGAGGCAGAGGAGACTTCCTGAGCCTTTGGCAGAAGAACATACCCGAGTGGGTGAAGCGCGACCGCAATCATCCCTGCGTCGTCCTATGGAGCTTAGGCAACGAGCTGCAGCATCGTGCCGACATGCCCTTCAACGACTGGGGAGTAACCCTCTACAGACTGATGCGCCAACTGCTGCATCGCTACGACAACACGCGTCTCACCACGGTGGCAATGCATCCACGTTATCGCAATATCGATACCGACTCGTTGCCTGCCGATCTGGCTGTTGCCACAGAAGTCAACTCGTATAATTACCGTTATATGTACTTCCCCGGCGACATGAAGCGTTATCCCGAAAAGATATTCTATCAGAGCGAGGCGAGCACAGAAGCCATGGGACCCAACTTCTTTGAGATGGAACTCGACAAGGTGATGGGACTTGCCTACTGGGGGGCTGTCGACTACTTGGGCGAGAGTTTGGGCTGGCCGCTGAAGGGATGGAACAAGGGAGTGTTCGATATGACCATGCTTCCCAAGCCCGATGCCTATTTCGTGAAGAGCATGTTCTCTGAAGAGCCACTCGTACATATCGCAATCATTGAGAAGGCTGGCACCGATACGCAGTGGAACGGCATCAATGTGGCTACCCAACGGTTGTCTGAAAACTGGAACCGAAACCAGGGCGAGCAGCTCTCACTCTATACCTATACGAATGTCGATGAGGTGGAACTGCTGCTCAATGGCAGGAGCCTGGGAGTAAAAAAGAATGACGCTGATCCCAAACTGCGCAACCGCATACGCTGGGATGCTGTGCCTTATGAGCCTGGCGCATTGGTGGCTGTGGCAAGGAAGGCAGGAAAGGTAGTGGCGCGTCATCAGCTTACCACTACCGGAGAGGCTGTGGCGCTCAGTCTGGAACTGGAGTCTCGTTGCTGGCAAGCCGATGGCAAGGACCTGCAGTTTGTCAGAGTCACGGCAACCGACCGCAAGGGTCGCAGGGTGCTGAGTGCCCATCAGTTGTTGCAGATAGAATTGAAGGGTGAGGCAGATATTGTGGCAGTAGGCAACGGCGATATGGCTTCGTCAGAGTTGCCGGTAGGTGACAAGCAGTTGGCAAGCCATGCCTCCCGAAGTCTTTACGAGGGTGCCGCCTGTATCGTTCTCCGTTCCCGGCGTCAGGCAGGCAAGGTGGAGCTGAAGGTGAAAAGTGGAAATCTGTCAGCTGGAAGCCTGCGCATGAATACACAGCAACCAAAATCGTAAACCACAAGCAGGGCGAACGCATTTCAAAATTACATAGATATGGATTGGATGGGGTCGTTTGAACCGACCCCGTAATATGATAAAAAGGAAACAAAGAAAACCATGTAAGGGAGTGAATGATCAGTAGCCATTCCGCATGTTATTACCTCCATAATGGTTCCGTTTCCCATCCCTGCGGAAAGCCGAGAGCTTTTAAGTCAATTTCGGGAAACCGAATGAACAACCATGTTAGTTTGGATTGCATATCATTATTGGGGGATATAACATTAAGAAAGTACTTGATGATGCAAATATCAAAGTAAGCACGCATGGAATCTGTTGGTAGCGTTATCCATTCTCCTGCGGGACTATTGGGAATTGCTGGCTGAATAGCATTCTGCTTATTCCATACTCTTGAATGATGACCACAGGCATTTCGAGTAACAGCGATAACTGTGAGCCATGACTCAAACACATTGATAGGTAAACCGAAACGTTTTGCTATGCGTTTGCGTATTCGATTTTGTTTAATGTTGCGATAAATGGCATTGACGTTTCCAATAGTAAGCAACTCTCCTAAAATCCACGATGGTGGGTAAGACTCTGAGTAGGTTCGTTTGAAATGGAGAATGAACTCCTCCTTGGATTTGCTGTATTCCTTGGATATAGCTCGCATTGTTTCATTAAACTTTGAACTATCCAAGAAGTAAGTAGAGTCAGTAAGCCAGAAAGGATTGCCTGTCATATCTGCTGTTATTTGCATCACC
>OIZF01001413.1_pt1 | contig 14003 bp, 14 predicted proteins | sample 1588471 | NCBI WGS metagenome assembly OIZF01 (sample SAMN03283279) | human gut metagenome | biome: human-associated habitat; material: feces | host: Homo sapiens | place: Peru | collected 2012
GACAGTTACCCGCAGCCGGGAGGGATAAATCCGCCCCTACGATTGTCCTGTAGGGGGCGGCGTCCCCGACGCCCCGCAGGTCAGCAGCAGTCAACGGGAAGGACGTAGGGCGGCCTGCCCACAGGCCGCCGCAGCAGCTTGCGTGGCCTCACAGTTCCATTGTGCGGCCGCGCGGTAGGGGCCGCACATGGGCGGCCCGCGGCCTTCCCACAAAGGGTCGTTTGCCTTACACGCGCGGGCCGGGCATGCCCGGCCCCTACCATATCGTCCCCGGCAGACCGACATCTGCCGGGGCTTTTTTCTTTGTAGGATTGTTAATTTTTATACAGCTTTTTTATTCTGCGACGATTGCCAAAATTGTTGCAAATCTTGCGGGTTCGATGCAAAATCGGCTGTTTGTCCCACTTGGTTGCTTGACATGCTTTTGAAAAATGGTACAATAAATTCGTATAGTTATCCACCACGGACGGGGGAGCAGAAATCCCGTCCGCGGCGAGAAAAATCAGAGAAACGGGGGAAATCAGATTGTTCAAATCCCTAAAGCGCTCTGCCAAGGGTGCTGCCGTACCGCACACGAAGGCGACAGCCGGGCAGCCGACCAACAAGATGCCGGTGCCCGAGCACGTCGTCATTCCCATGTCGATGCACATCGGCGCGCCCGCGGAGCCTGTCGTCAAAAAGGGCGACACCGTCATGGTCGGTACCGTGATCGGCAAGGCCGGCGGCTTTGTATCCGCCAATATCTACTCCAGTGTGTCCGGCACTGTGCAGGACATTGCACCGCTGCGCATGGTCAACGGCGCGATGACGACGGCTGTCGCCATCAAGACCGACGGTGCGCAGACCGTTGATCCGGCCTGTGTGCCGCCCGTCGTCACCGACAAAGCCAGCCTGCTGGCTGCCGTGCAGACCTGTGGTCTGGTCGGCGTCGGCGGTGCCGGCTTCCCGACGCATGTCAAGCTGGCGGCCAACACCATCGACACGCTGCTCATCAACGCTGCCGAGTGCGAGCCCTACCTGACCACCGACTGCCGCGAGATGCTGGAGTGCAGCGACACGATCATCTCCGGCATCACCGCCGTCATGAAGTACTGCGAGATCCCGCACTGCATCATCGGCATTGAGCACAACAAGCCCGAGTGCATCGACCTGCTCACCTCGCTGACCCGCGAGATGAAGGGCGTCGAGGTCAAGGGCCTGCCGATGCGCTACCCGCAGGGCGCCGAGAAAACGCTCGTCGAGACCTGCACCGGGCGCGAGGTGCCGCAGGTCGGCCCCTCCGGCAAGCCGGGCCTGCCCGCCGACGTGGGCTGCGTCATCATGAACGTGACGAGCGTTTCCACGCTGGGCAAGTTCCTCAAGACCGGCATCCCGCTGGTGACGAAGCGCGTCACCGTCGAGGGTGACGCCATCGCCAGCCCCCAGAACATCGAGGTGCCCATCGGCACGCTGTACCGCGACGTCATCGACGCCTGCGGCGGTGTCAAGGAGGGCGTCGAGCTGGGCAAGATCATCTTCGGCGGCCCGATGATGGGCGGCGCTGCACCCAGCGCCGACTTCCCGGTGCTCAAGCAGAACAACGGCCTGCTGCTGTTCAGCAAAAAGGCCGCCGCGCTGCCCGAGCCGTCCGCCTGCATCCGCTGCGGACGCTGCATCGAGGCATGCCCGATGGGTCTGGAGCCCGTCGTCATTGCGCAGGACTTTGCCAACAAGGACTTTGCTGCGCTGAAAGCACGCTGCGTGGATCTCTGCGTAGCCTGCGGCAGCTGCACCTATGCCTGCCCGGCCAAGCGCCCCGTCAGCCAGACGATGGGCCTTGCCAAGGGCTGGTACATGGCCGAGCTGCGGAAAGGAGGCAAATAACCCATGGAAGATCGTCTGATCGTTACCGCCTCGCCGCATATCCGCGATGCATCCACCACCCGCGGGCTGATGGGCAATGTTGTCATTGCGCTGCTGCCCGCCGTGCTGGCCGCGGGTCTGATCTTCGGCGTGCAGGCGCTGGTGCTGGTCGCTGTGACCACCCTGGCCTGTGTGGCGTTTGAGTACATTTATGAAAAGCTGCTGAAAAAGCCCAACACCGCGGGCGACCTGTCCGCCGTTGTCACCGGCATCATTCTGGCGCTGAACATGCCCGTGGGCATGCCGCTCTGGATCGCCGTTGTCGGCGCGTTCGTCGCCATCGTCATCACGAAGCAGCTGTTCGGCGGCCTTGGCTACAACTTCGCCAACCCCGCGCTGGTGGGCCGTATCGTACTGTTCCTCGGCTTCACCTCCCGTATGACTGCCTACGTCTACCCCGACATGGCCGTTGACGCGCTGGCCTCCGCCACGCCGCTGGCCGTGGCTGACAAGACCACGCTGCCCCTGCTGGACGTCTTTTTGGGCTTCCGCGGCGGCATGATGGGCGAGGTCTGCGTGCTGGCCATCCTGCTGGGCTTCGCCTATCTGGTTGCCACCCGGACCATCCAGGCCACCATCCCCGTGACCATCGTTGCCACGGTCTTTGTGCTGACTGCGCTCAACACCGGCAGTGCCTACACCGCCCTGATCGAGTGCATGTCCGGCGGTCTTTTGTTCGGTGCTGTCTTTATGGCGACGGACTACGTGACCAGCCCGTTCACCACCAAGGGCAAGCTGTTCTACGGCGTGTTTATCGGCCTCATCACCTTCCTCATCCGCCACTTCGGCTCGATGAATGAGGGCATGAGCTACGCCATCCTGCTGGGCAACCTGATGACCCCGTGGTTCAACGCCTGGGGCCACCAGACGCCGCTGGGCTACAAAAAGCCCAAAAAAGCCAAGAAAGGCGGTGCGGAATAATGGCTGAAAAGCAAACCACCGAGAAGCAGAGCACTTTCAAAGAGCTTGTGCTGCCCGTCATCGTGCTGGTCGTCATCTGCCTGGTCTGCAGCGCGCTGCTGGCTGTGCTGAACGACATCACCGCCCCCATCATTGCGGAAAACACCCAGGCCGAGACCCTGGCCGCCTATGTCTCCGTCCTGCCCGAGGGCACGACCACCGACAGCATGACTGCCATCGACGGTCTGACCACCGCCAGCGTCGAGGGTGCTGTCAAGACCGCGAACGGCGATGTCGCCGTCAAGGCTGCGGCCTCCGGTTACTCCGGCAAGGACGTCACGGTCTACGTTGCCTTTGACGCCGAGGGTGCCATTTCCGGTATCTCCATCGACGGCTCCACCCAGACCACCGGCATCGGCTCCAAGGTCTCCGACGATTCCTTCGCCGCCGGCTTCATCGGCTGGAACGGGGGAGAGGTCGCTTCCGGCAGCCCCGTGGACAGCATTGCCGGTGCAACGTATTCCAGCAACGGCGCGTTCAACGCCATCAACGCAGCCATCGACTGCTACAACAATGAGATCAAGGGGGTGCAGTAACGATGAACGAAAAACCGAGCAAGTGGAAGGTTTTTACCGCGGGCATCATCCGTGAGAACCCCGTTCTGCGCCTGGTGCTGGGCTGCTGCTCCGCACTGGCTGTCACCACCACCGTTTCCGGCGCTGTGGGCATGGGCCTGGCCATGACGTTCGTTCTGGTCTGCTCCAACATCGTTATCTCGGCACTGCGCAAGGTCATCCCGGCCAAGGTGCATCTGCCGTGCTACATCGTTATCATCGCAACGTTTGTTACCGTCGTGCAGATGGTGCTGCAGGCGTTCGTGCCCGACCTGTACAAGGCGCTGGGCGTGTATCTGGCGCTGATCGTCGTCAACTGCATCATTCTGGGCCGTGCCGAGATGTTCGCCTGCAAGAACACCGTTGTGGACTCCGCGCTGGACGGTCTGGGCATGGGCATCGGCTACATCCTGACCATGCTGCTCATGTCCTCCATCCGTGAGATCATCGGCAGCGGCACCTGGATGGGCATTACCATCATCCCCGAGAGCGTGGACCGCATGACCGTCATGAACTCCGCGCCGGGCGGCTTCTTCGTCTTTGGCTGCCTGATGGCCGGGTGTGTCTGGCTGGAGCGCAAGCTGAACAAGCCCATTGAGCGCAAGAGCTGCGGCGACGTCATGCTCGAGAAGATCGACGCCGCCAAGGAAGAACAGAAGGAGGGTGCCGCACAATGAGTTCTCAGATCGCAACGTTTGCCACCATCTTCTTCAGCATGATCCTGGTCAACAACTACGTGCTGGTGCAGTTTCTGGGCATCTGCCCGTTCCTCGGCGTTTCCAAAAAGCTGGATTCCTCCGCGGGCATGGGTGCTGCCGTTATCGTCGTCATGGTCATTGCCACGGCTGTGACCTTCCCGCTGCAGATCTTCCTGCTGGATGCCTATAATCTGGGTTACCTGCAGACGATCATCTTCATCCTCGTCATCGCCGTTCTGGTCCAGCTGATCGAGATTACGCTGAAAAAGTACGTCCCGGCGCTGTATCAGTCCCTGGGCGTCTACCTGCCGCTGATCACGACCAACTGCTGCGTGCTGGGCGTCACCATCCTGGCTGTGCAGGACTACTCCGCCGTCGTGGCTGAGTACGGCTTCGGCCTCGCCTACGCCGAGGCGCTGATCTGCGCCGCCGGTGCGGGCGTCGGCTTCCTGGTCGCCATGCTGCTGTTCTGCGGCGTGCGTTCCCGCGTCGAGGCCGCCAACCCGCCGGAGAGCTTCAAGGGCCTGCCCATCACGCTGGTTTCTGCCGCTATCACCTCCATGAGCTTCATGGGCTTTGGCGGTCTGGTCGAAAACATCATCAACGCGATATTCTAAGAAAGGGGAATGGAGAGAATGAACCCGATCGTATTTGCTATCGTTGTCGTGGTGGTGCTGGGCCTGGCCGGCGGCGTGATCCTTGTGCTGGCCTCCAAGTTCATGGCTGTGTATGAGGACCCGCGCATCGCGCAGGTCACGGAATGTCTGGCCGGCGCCAACTGCGGCGGCTGCGGCTACGCCGGCTGTGCCGACTACGCCAAGGCTGTTGTTCTGGACGGCGTGCCCTGCGACAAGTGCGCACCCGGCGGCCCCAAGGCTGCCGCTGCCATTGCCAAGATCATGGGCGGCGAGGCAAGCGCCGTAGAGAAGAAGGCTGTTGTGCAGTGTCAGGGCAGCTCCGAGCACTGCAAGCCCGCCTACGACTACAAGGGCATCCAGACCTGTGCTGCTGCGGCAGCTCTGTACGGCGGCCCCAAGACCTGCTCCTTCGCCTGCATTGGTCTGGGCGACTGCACCAAGGTGTGTAAGTTCGACGCCATCCACATCGTGGACGGTGTGGCAAAGGTGGACAAGGACAAGTGCACCGGCTGTGGTGCCTGTGCCAACATCTGCCCCAAGCAGGTGATCATGATCGACGCTGCCGGCCCCCGCAAGCCGGTGGTCATGTGCTCCAACAAGGATAAGGGTGCTGTGGCAAACAAGCTGTGCACCACTTCCTGCATTGCCTGTGGCATGTGCGAGCGCACCTGTAAGTTTGATGCTATCCATGTTGTGGACGGCGTGGCACGCGTTGATTACGACAAGTGCAAGGGCTGCGGCATGTGCGCCCAGAAGTGCCCCAAGCACATCATCCTGTTCCCGCTGAAGGACGACCCCAATCCCCCGAAGCCCGTGGTGAAGCCCGCCGCTCCCGCTGCTGCTCCCGCAGCAAAGCCGGAAGCCAAGGCTGAGGCAAAGCCCGAGACCAAGGCAGAGTAAACTGTAAACCAAAGCCCGCCGTGCGCAACGCCCGGCGGGCTTTTTGTATCCTGAATGAAAATGATTGGGAGTGCCCTCCGCTTGCGCATTGGGCATCTTCAGCGGAAAGATTATTATTATAATTTGTGGTTCAGAAACGTCTGCGGACGTTTCTGAACCACTTTTTCACAGGTGGAATTTTACCCCCTTAGTCTTTGCTACGCAAAGCCAGATTCCCCTTTTGTCACCTGCGGTGACATCTTCCCCCGGCCGGGGGAAGTCGGCCCTCAAGGGGACGCCTTTGGGCGATGCCGGAAACTTTGCCGCCACCACGAAAGCCGTCCCCTTGGGGAAGGTGGCTGCGAACGCAGTGAGCAGACGGAAGGGGTGTCTCTCGGGAAAGCGGCGCTGCAAATGCAGTTTACCATTACGACCCTTCTCGTGAAAATGGCAGAACGGAACGCCCGCAGGCGTTCCGTTCTGCCGAAATCTAAAATAAATTTTCCTTAAATCATGCCCAGAGCAACGCGGAGGGCATTCAAATCGTTCTCTTTCCCATCTATTCCGTCTTAGTGGGACGAATGGTCACCTCGCCGCAGCGCAGCGCTTCGGTGCGGCTGCCCTCCCGCTGCACTACCAGCCGCCCGGCATCGTCAATGGAAAGCGCCTGCGCGGCGTAGGTCTCAGTGCCGGTGCACACGGTCACCCAGTGGCCGGGCACAAAGCAGCAGGCGCGGTATTCGTCCAGACAGGCAAAGCCCGGGCACAGCGCTAACAGCTCCCGCCCGATGGCACCTGCCAGCGCCGCCCGGCTTACCGGGGCAGGGCCGCCGGGGTACAGGCTGCCTGCTTTGGCGGTCAGCTCCGGGGGAAAGTCCTCCGCCGTGGCGGTCAGGTTCAGCCCGATGCCCACCACCAGCCATTCCAGCTGGCCGCTTTCAAGGTCTGTACCGGCCTCGGTCAGGATGCCGCACACCTTTTTGCCCTTGTAATACAGGTCGTTCACCCACTTGATGGCAAGTTCCAGCCCGCACAGCGTCTGCACCGCCCGACACACTGCCACTGCCGCGCCGATGGTGGCGGTCTGGGCGTTGGCGGCAGGCAGCGGCGGGCGCAGCACCACCGAGCAGTACACCCCCTTGCCCGCCGGGCTGGCAAAGCTGCGTCCCAGCCGCCCGCGCCCGGCGGTCTGCCCGCCCGCCAGCACCAGCGTGCCGTGGGCGGCGCCTTCCAGCGCCAGCAGCTTTGCGGTGCGGTTGGTGCTTTCCAGCGTGTCGTACAGCTGCACCGGGGCGGGGTAGGAGCCTACCGCCTCGGTGCAGAAGGGGTCGCCGCCCAGCAGGCGGTACCCCCGGCGGGAGGCGGCTTCCAGCGCATAGCCCTGCGCGGTAAGCGCCGCTGCCGCCTTGTGCACGGCAGCGCGGCTGACCCCCAGCTGCTGCGCCAGCTGCTGGCCGGAAATATACGCGCCCTCGGCGGCGCTCAGCGCCTGTAAAAGCGCCTGACGGGTGGTAGAAGCCATGGCGAAAATCCTCCCTGTGTGCTATACTGCTATTGTACCATATCTGCGGCAGAAGAAAAAGTTTGAAAATATTTTAGTTTTTTGCAGGAACTGCCGCCGCTGCCTCGTATTAAAGACAGAAGGGCGGCGCAGAGTACCGCATCCAGAACCGGAAAGGAGGCCGTGCAGCGCGTTGACAACACAGGAATTCAGCACGATGGTGCAGAAATATCAGGCGCTCGTGTACACGGTCTGCCACCAGCTGGTACCGGATGTACAGGAAGCGCAGGATCTGACGCAGGAGACCTTTCTGGCGGCATGGCGGGCCATCGACCGCTGCCCGCCCGGCTTTGAAAAGCAATGGCTGGCGCGCATTGCCGCCAACAAAGCCAAGGACTATCTGCGCAGCGCGTGGGTGCGCAAAATGAACACCCCCGGCGACGAGGTGCTGGCGCTGGAGGGCGCGCCGCCCGGTATGCAGCCGGAACAGCAGGTGCTGGAAGCGCTGGGCGAAGAGGAGCTTACGGAGATGATCTTAGATCTGCGGGAGCCCTACCACACACCCTGCCGTCTGGTGCTGTTGGAACAGCACACCATGGCCGAAGCTGCAAGGCTGTGCGGCCGCCCGCCCAAAACGGTGGAAGCGCAGGTCTACCGCGCCAAAAAGATGCTGGCACAGCAGATCTTGCAAAACGACCGCATACCCTGTGAAAGGAGGAGCGTACATGGAACTGTTTGACCCAAAAGGCTGTCTGAGCGAGGAAGGCTTACAGGCACTGGTCGGTGGACAATTGGACGAAACGCAGCGGCTGGAAGCCGCCGAGCACCTTGCCTACTGCGACCGCTGCATGGACCGCTACACCGCCCTGTTGACCGACGATGTGCTGGAGCAGCCGCCGCGCTCCGCCCGGGGCGCGGTGATGGGCACCATCTGGATACGGCTGATGCAGAACACATGGGGACGCGCCGCTGTGGCGACCGTGGCCGCCGTGCTGGCGCTGACCATGTGGCGTACCGGTACGCTGGAACAGATTTTGCACACCGGGCAGCAGCTGAACACATGGCTGCCGCAGACCACCCAGCAGACCGAACCGGAGCTGCTGGGAAAGCCAGTGAAGGACAAAGCGCCGCAGCAATCCACCGCTCCGCTGGGCAAGCCCATAGAGGACAAAAAACAGCTGACCGAAAAACTATCCGACGCACTGGACGCGCTTTTGCACCACAGTGCAGACACTAATGAGAAATGAGGGAACTGATTATGAAGAAAAACGGGATCCTGACCCTGCTGTTTGCCTGCATCCCCGGTGCGGGGCAGATGTATCAGGGCTATATGAAGCGGGGGCTCTCGCTCATCACAATGTTCTGCCTGTTCATTATCCTAGGCAGCACCACGGGGCTGGACGCACTGGTAGTCGGCTGCATCGTTGTGTATATGTACAGCTTTTTCGATACCTTGAACCTCCGCGCGCAGCTGGCGGCGGAAAAAGCCCCGGAGGACGATTATCTGGTGCACTTTAACTGGCACGATGCCCGCATGACCCAGTTCATGGGCGAGAGCCACAAGCTGGTGGGCTGGGGGCTCATCGCACTGGGCGCCATCGTGTTCTACAACAATATCATCATGCGGGTGCTGGGCGATGTGATGTGGCGCTGGGGGCAGGATAACCCGGTTTTCCGCGCCATCTACCTGATGCTGGACGCTCTGCCGCAGATCGTGGTGTGCGTGGCACTGATCGTGTGCGGTATGTGGCTGGTGCGCGGCCCGAAAAACAAAAAGGGCAAGCAGCCCGCCGAGGAGGAACCCGAGGACTTCCACGCCTACACGGCTGCGCCGCAGGCAGAGGATGCCGAGGATGCCGCGGACACCGCGGACACGGACACCCATTTTGCTATGCCGGAGCTTTCGGCACTGCTGGGGGAGCCGGTGACCGGCGCAGAGCAGGACGAAACCCCTGTGGAGGATGACGATGACCGAGCAGAATAAGACCCCTTTGACGGCACAGCCGGGCAGTGTGCCCCCGCCGGAGCACAAGCCCGCAGAAAAGCCTCTGCGCCGGGTGGGCAGCCTGACCTTGGGCGCGTGCCTCATTGCGGCGGGCGTGTTCTTTTTGCTGTATTTCTTTGTGCCGGGCTTTGATGTGCAGCTGACCCTGAAAATTGCCCCGGCGGTGGCGCTGGTGCTGCTGGGGTGCGAGGTGCTCTTCTTTGCTGCCCGCCCCGGCCGCTGGAAGTACGATTTTGTGTCCGTGCTGGTCTGTCTGGTGCTGATGGCGGGCTGCTTCTGCATGGCGATGCTGCCCATGGTGTGGGACGAGATGGACCCGCAGGCGCAGCAAGCCATGCACCGCCTGAGCACACAGGCCATTGACGAACTGTACACCGCCTGCAAGCAGGATGCGCAGGATATCGCCATCCGGGATATCAGCGGCAGAATGTACCTGAACGGTGCAAAGCCGGAAACCTTGCAGCAGGCAGCCGCCCTGCCCGCCGGGGATACCTGCCTGACCTTGACGGTGGAACTGCTCGGCCCCTATGACAGCGCCGCAGACTTTGCCCGGGACTGCTACACCCTGACCGCATTGGCAAAGCAGTGCACTGTGCCGCCGGACAGCCTGCACTTTACAGTGGGAGGCCCGCAGCTCGTGGAGAGCAGCCTGAACTCCGGCAGTCTGCTGTCTACGCAGGACTACGCGCTGACCCTGAGCGGCGCGGTGCAGCTGGACTGGACAGCGCAGCAGATGGAGCAGCAGACCGAGACCGAGTATCTGTTGGACGCAGAGAATATCCCCGACGAGGATTAAAAAATACCGCCGCACGAAACCCTCTCAGTCATCGCTGCGCGATGACAGCTCCCCCGAAAGGGGGAGCTTTTTAGTATCTGCCGGGCAGCCGTAAGGAAGCTCCCCCCTCGGGGGAGCTGGCGCGCAGCGCCTGAGAGGGCGAGCCCGCTAAAAACAAAAGCATCCGCAACGAGATTCGCTGGTTTTCTAAAGCGAAGGCTGCGGATGCTTTTTTGGTTTATATGCGACAAACGAAAAACGCCCCGAAGTCCTAAGACTTCAGGGCGGTTGAGCTGGAGCTGCTATCCAGATTCGAACTGGAGACCTCATCCTTACCAAGGATGCGCTCTACCAACTGAGCTATAGCAGCACATCACAGCTCAATAAGTATAGCACAGCTTTGCCGGCTTTGCAAGCATTTTTTGCAAAAAATAAAAAATTAGTGCAAAAATCCCCGGAGCATCCGCAGACGCTCCGGGGACTCTGGAAATGCGTTTACTTTGCCAGACTGGTCAGGATAGGCTCGCACTGCTCTACGGTGGAGGAGAGCATCAGGTTATAGGCGGTGACCATCTCCTGAATGGCGGTACGGTTCTCCTTAGTCAGGGCATAGCTCTGGGTGGTGCCGTCCCGGCCAACGAACACGGCGGTGACGCTCTTGGCGTTCAGCCACTCGCTCAGCCAGCTGATCTCCTCATCGCTCAGCTGGAACAGCTCCATGTCGAACCAGCAGCCCATATCCTGATCGTAGCCGCCGCCGTACTCCTCGTCACAGGTGAAGGTGTACATGTTGTCATCGGCAGTCACGTTGACCGTTTTGATGTCCAGCTTCTTGCTGCCCACATAGGTCAGGATCATGTTGAAGGCAATGCCGTCGTCCTGCACGAACATATAGGGGTACAGCCCGCAGGACTTTTTGGCCATGCTGGCCTGCTCCTGCGGAGAAGAAAGATCCCAGCCGCCGGTCTCCTTATCGTAGGTGACGGTGAACTTGGAAAAAGCGGTCTTGAGTTCGGCATCGCTGGGGGCGGCGTTGGTAGCCTCCACCGCAGCGGGGGCGGCGGGCAGTGCGGGTGCAGCAGCCGAGGCGATCATGCCGCCGCACAGCATGGCGGCAGCGCACAGACCGGCAACGACGCGCCGGAACAAACGGGAAGATCTCATAAGTCAGTACTCCTTTCCATTTTCGAAGGGGAATCTCTGGCTTCAGTATACCGCAGCCCGGCGGAAAAGCAAGAAAACTGACACGAAACGCCCTGACGCAGTCACGAAACGACTTTCGCTTGTCTTTAGCCCACCTGATGCTCTTCCAGCCAGCGGGTCATCTGCTGGGCAATGCCCTTGACGCTGCCTTCGGCAAAGGGCACCTTCAGCCCGGCGGTCTGCAGCAGCTCGGTGTAGCTGGCAAGACCGGCGCGGCGCACCAGCTTGAGGTAGCGCTCCCAAGCGTCCTTGTGGTCGTCAAGGCTCAGCAGGAAGAACTGCAGCGCTGCCATGGTGGACAGGCAGTAGTCGATATAGTAGAAGGGGCACTCGTAGATGTGCAGCTGGCGCTGCCAACCGGCACCGCGCCCGTAGAAGGGCAGGTTGTCAAAATCGATCCACGGGCGGTACTTCTTTTCCAGCTTGAGCCACTCGGCGTTGCGCTGGTCGGGGGTCAGGTCGGGGTTCTGGTACATGATGTGCTGGAACTCGTCCACGGCGCAGCCGTAGGCAAGGAACACAAAGCTGTCCTCGGCGTGGAGCAGGGCATACTTCTCGGTATCCTTACCGAACAGCAGGTGATGCCACGGCGCGGTGAGGAATTCCATGGCCATGGAGTGGATCTCGGCGCTCTCCATGGCGGGGCATTCCAGATCGGCAGGCACGTTGGGGTCGCGCTCGGCCACATAGCCCTCAAAGGCGTGGCCGCACTCGTGGGTCAGCACGTCCACATCGCCGGAGGTGTTGTTCCAGTTGGCGAAAATGAAGGGCGCTTTGTAGCTGGGCAGGCTGGTCATGTAGCCGCCGGACATCTTGCCGGGACGGCTCTCCACGTCAAACAGCTCGTTGTCCTGCATAAAGTCGATGAACTCCGCCGTTTCGGGGCTCAGCTCGTGGTACATGGTGCGGGCGGCGTCCATGCGTGCCTGATAACCCGGGATGGGCTTGGGGTTGCCATCCTTGAAGATGATGGGCAGGTCGGTAAAGGTGGGATGGGCAATGCCGGTGCGCTTGGCGCGCATGGCCATCACTTTTTGCAGCTCGGGCACAACGTCCCTTGCCACCTGATCCCGGAAGGCCTGAATTTCGGCCTGACCGTAGCCGATGCGGTTCATGCGCACATAGGAAAGTTCGCTGTAATCCTTGTAGCCCAGCACCTTGGCCTGCTGATTCAGGTTTTTGACGATCTTGGTGTACAGTGTGTCCAGCTCGTCCCGGTGGGCGTCAAAGTAACCGGCCTCGGCTTCGTAGGCGGCGCGGCGCACGGCGGGGTCCAGATCCTCCTTGTAGGGGCCCAGCTGGGGGATGGTCAGCTGTTTGCCGTCCAGTTCCACCAGTGCGCCGCCGTAGATCTGCTGGTACTGGCTGACCAGCGCGTTGAACTCCTGCTGCAGCTCCACGGTGCGGTCGTCCATGCCCAGCACGGCGTTCTTCATACCGGCTACGCAGGTGGTGCCGAAGTGCTCGGTAAGGGCATCCACATAGGGGTTTGCCAGAAATGCCCGGCTGATCTCCACACTGGCGTTGGTCACAGCGGGGCCGTTGGCATCAAAAAAGTCCTGCTCAGCCTTCCAGTAGGCATCGCGGGTGTCACAGGTGTAGTGGATGTTGGCCAGCTGAGAGGCGGTGGTGTAGTCCGCAAAGGCGCGGCTCTGCTCGTAGTACACCTGAATGAGAGCGTCGCCGTCCTGCGCATCGGCGGCCTTAGCAGCCAGCTGCTTGCACCGTGCCAGCAGGGCGTCGATGTCCGGGCGGGTATAGGTCATTTCGCTGAATTTCATGGAAAATTTCCTTTCCGGGGCAGTTTCCCCTTTGGTATCTTGTGTTCATCTTACCACGTTCTGCGCCAAAAGAAAAGAGGGAGACAGGCGGGCAAAAGTCCTACGTTTATACAACACTGCCAAAAATAAAAACGCTCCTTTGGCAAAGATGTCTGTTTGAGCGCTTGCAGTGCAGCAAAAAAAGGATTATAATGGCATCATCAACAGAGTAAGACCCTGCGCGTTAAGTGCCGCATCAACGGGGAGTTGTGCTGCGGACGAAGGTATTGACCGCGGTGCAGGGTCTGCATCCCGCTGCTGCATGGACTTGGGTGCAGGCGAGAGCCGTCTGCGGTTTTTGCCCGGAAGTGAATGTTGTTGGAATTCACGCCCTCCTTTGTGCGGTCTGTCACAGGGGAGGGCGTTTTTGCGTCCTGCCTGCTGTTCCTTTTTAAGGAGGACAACTACGATGAACGACAAAAAAACTTCGGTGCGTACCCTGACCATGCTGGCTCTGCTGGTAGCTATGAGCATCGTGTTCAGCCGGGTGCTGAGCATCTCCACCGGCTTCGTCCGGTTCAATCTGGGCAGTCTGCCGGTGCTGCTGGCGGCGGTGGTGTTCGGCCCCGGCGCAGGCTTTGCAGTGGGCGCGGTGGCCGATATCATCGGCGGTGTGCTGGCGGGCTACGCCATCAACCCGCTTATCACGCTGGGCGCGGGCGCCATTGGCTTAGTGGCGGGTTTTGCGTGGCAGAAGCTGAGCAGCCTTTCCACAAATTTGCGGCTTGCAGCCAGCGTGCTGCTGGGGCACTTTGTGGGTTCCATGGTCATCACCTCGCTGGCGCTGCGCCTGTTTTACGGCTATCCGTGGGCAACGCTGGCAGTGCGCATCCCCAACGCCCTCATCCTGAGCGCCGTGAACGTTGTGCTGCTGCGCATCCTTCTGGAAAACCGCAGCCTGATGAAGCTGGCAAAGAAGTAAGAGATTCTCTCAGCCGGGAGATGCACTACGCTCCGAGGGGTAACTTTCTGCTTGCCGTCAGTGTGCAGGGACGCTCCGCTGGGCCAGAGGCAGGGAGGGGTGTTCCGATTCCCCCCTCCCTACCTCTGGACTCCACCCACCCCGCA
>OIZF01001417.1_pt1 | contig 13983 bp, 10 predicted proteins | sample 1588471 | NCBI WGS metagenome assembly OIZF01 (sample SAMN03283279) | human gut metagenome | biome: human-associated habitat; material: feces | host: Homo sapiens | place: Peru | collected 2012
TTTTCCAATGCAAAACCTCCTTTTAGTGAATATTTTTTGTTTTCTGATTATTTAACATTATACGCTTAATTAGAAACTTTAGTAAAAATAAAGTAATTATTTTAACTTAATTTAAAAACAAGACTTTTAGAATACAAAAAAGCCTACCAAAATGATAGGCTACTATTTCACTAAAGCACCAAAACCTCATATTCTTGCACCTTTACACGCGCTTTTACATTTTCTTATCATCTAAAACAAAAAAAGCCATTATAAAATGACTTTTTCTTTTAAATCAATCCTTTAGATTTTAAATATCTTTCTGCTACTTTTCCAGCATCTTCTTGTTTGACATTAACGTCATAATTCATCTCAATCATCTCTTGGTCAGTAATTTTTCCTGACAGTTTATTGAGAATCTTTTTGAGTTCAGGATATTTTTTTAATAAACTTTCTTTCATCAATGGTGCTGCTTGGTAAGGTGGGAAAAGATTTTTATCATCTTTCAGGACAGTCAGATTATATTGCTTGATTTGACTATCAGTAGAATAAACCTCAGCGACATTCACAGCACCAGAATTTAGTGCTTTATAAATTAAACTATTTTGCATGGTTTTGACATTTAAATCAAGACCATAAAGCTTTCTCAAACCAATATTTCCATCTGAACGATTAGCAAACTCAACGTCAAAGCCTGCAGTTAAACCTGAAACATTCGCTAAATCAGAAATTTTGGTGAGCTGATGCTCTTTAGCAAAATCAGATTTGACGGCAATTGCATATGTATCTTGAAATTTCATTGGGGACAGATATGTAAATTGATTAAGTTTTTTTATTCCTTCTTCTGCCTTTTGCCAAACGACATTAGGATCAGTTGAACTCACTGGATCTTTCAAAAATGTTGAAGTAATGGTTCCTGTGAATTCAGGATATAAATCAATTTTTCCTGCTTTCAAGGCATTATATAAGAAAGTCGTATCACCAAAATTAGATTTTAAGTTCACGCGAATGTTACTATCTTTTTCAATCATCAGTTTATACATGTTAATCAAAACATCAGGTTCTGCTCCCAATTTACCAGCAATTGTAATTTGTGGATGATTAGAAGTTTGAGGTCGATAATAAGAGCCTCCAAGAACGAGTAAGCCGATGAAAAAACTGATGAGAATTGTTTTTATCTTGGCTTTTTCTAAAAATTTTAAAAGACTACTGAAAATAATCGCTAAAAGTGCTGAAGAAATTGCTCCAATTAAAATCAATGAAACATCATTCATATTGATACCGAGCAGAATAAAGTTCCCTAAGCCTCCAGCACCAATCAAAGCAGCTAGTGTTGCGGTACCAATGACCATAACTGTACTCGTCCGAATTCCTGCCATGATAAAGGGCATCGCTAATGAGAGCTCAAATTTCATCAATCGTTCTCTTCGATTCATCCCAAATGCTGTTGCAGCTTCGATTAAAGAAGGTTCAATTTGCTCTAAACCAGTATAAGTATTTTGAACAATAGGGAAAATCGCATAAACAACAAGAGCGACAATTGCTGGTAAACTTCCGATTCCGATGAATGGAATCAAGAGTCCTAGCAGTGCCAAACTAGGTATAGTTTGAAAAATTCCAGTGACTTGCAAAACTGGTTCAGCAATTTTGGGAAGACGTCGTAACAATAAAGCTAAAGGAATCGAAATCAGAATCGCAATAAAAATAGAAATTAGTGAAATCTGGATATGTTCTAAAAGCGCCTGCCAAAATTGTCCTTGCTGACTTTGAAAAGTTGAAATTAACTGATTCATTTGTCACCTCCTGCGATATAGCATATAATATCATCTGAGGAAATCGACTTGCCCTTGTATTTTAAAACTTCCTTATCAGAAAGACGATTAATTATTTCCGAAATAGCTGTATTGTCAGCAACTTCTTGCGCTTCTGGATTTACTGACAGCTCTGTCAGTAATAAATTTTCAACAGAAACCGTTGATAAATTCTGACGGTATTCTTTAAAAAATGTTTTAACAAAATCATTTGCCGGATGTTGATAGATATCTGCGGGTTCAGCTATTTGTTGGATTAATCCATCATTCATTACAGCGACTCTGTCAGCTAAATAGAGTGCTTCATCTAAGTCATGTGTTACAAAGACCACTGTTAAATTCATTTTTTTCTGTAAGTCTTTGATAAATATTTGTAACTGACGTCGTGAAATTGGGTCAAGTGCTGAAAAAGGTTCATCCATTAAGACAATTTTGGGATTTGCGGCAATGGCCCGTAAAATTCCTACCCTCTGTTGCTCACCCCCTGATAATTCACTAGGTTGGCGTTGAGCGTAATCTTTAGGATTCAAACCAACTAAATCAAGTAGCTCATTGGTTCTATCAGCAATTTTTGCTTTATCCCACCCCTTCATTTCAGGAATTAAAGCAATATTTTCTGAGACAGTCAAATTAGGAAAGAGAGCGATTTGCTGCAGCACATAGCCTACAGATAAGCGCAATTTTCGTAAATTTACCGTTGATATTTCTTCATTATTGATTAATATTTTTCCCTCACTGTGAGTGACTAATTGATTAATCATTTTTAAAGTGGTCGTTTTCCCACTTCCACTCGGCCCCACTAACACAAAAAACTCTTGGTCTTTAATTGTAAAATTAGCATGATCAAGAATTTTTTTGTTAGCAAAAGCCTTGGACACATTCTGGAATTCAATCATGAATGTCCTCATTTCTATCAGTAAAATTTACTGACAGCTTGAAAATAAAGTCTGTCAGTAAAAAATTTATTCTGCCGTAACTTATTGTTTCTACTATTATAATGTCGGTAGTAATTTATTTTCTGTCAGTAAAAATATTCTAAGTCACTAGCCACTGTTGGATAAGTGAAAATCATTTTTTCAACATCCGCCAAAGTCATTTTTTGTTGAATTAAAATATTAATTAAATTAATCACTTCATCAGCCACTGAACTTACCGTTGATGCCCCCACGATTTCTCGCTTTTCATTGAGTGCAACTTTTAATTTTGCCAAGGGGTCATTAATTCTTTTATAAGTATACCAAGAACTTAAATCTAAAGTCTTGGTATGAATCCCCTCACCTGCCAAAAGGCCAACCTCAGCCAATTTTTCCATACCAAAAATGATTGTAGGAATCGATGGATAAGCAATTTTTTGCGGTTCATCCTTAACTAAATTTTCACCTAAATAAGCTCCTTCAAAAGAAGAAACAGGCGTCAAATGAGGTTGATTTTTAGAAAGTACATCTCCCATCGCATAAATTTTAGAATTGCTTGTTTGTAAATATTCGTTTACCTTGATGCCTTTAGCATCCGTTTCGACACCTACTTTTTCTAAATTTAGCTTATCACTATTTGGCTGACGGCCTACACCTGCAATCACTAAATCTGTTTTATGTTCAAAATCAGTCCCGTCAGTCAGTATAAATCCGTCAGCAACTTTTTCGACTTTATCTACAGAAATATCCTCGATAAATTTAATACCTTGAGCTTTAAGGTAATTAATAAATTCTTGCCCCATTTCTTCATCAAAATGAGCAACTTTCGCTTTTTTACGTGAAATAATAGTAACATCGCTCCCAGCCGCTTTAGCAATTTGAGCCAGTTCTAATGAAATTGGCCCACTCCCTAAAAAGCTGATTTGAGCGGGAAATTCTTCAAGCGCTAAAAAATCATTACTTGTTTTTAAAAATTCTTTTCCAGCAATATCTAAAAGACGTGGACGGCTTCCTGTTGCGATAATGTAAGTTTTAGCTTGATAAGTTTTCCCTTCAACTTCAAGCTCTCCTTGGTCATTAAAAGCGGCACTGCCATATATTGTTTCTATCCCAGCATTTTTCAAACCAGCAAAAGTTGATTTTTCATAAGGGTCAGTAATATTTAGTTTACGACTTTTCAGCCCTTTCCAATCAATGTTTAATTCACCAGAAATACCCTGCCCTTTTAACTGTTCGACACGACTTTTGGCTTCGACAACTGCCATCATCATTTTTGTTGGGTCACAACCATAGTTTGGACAAGTTCCTCCCCATTTATCATTCTCAATAATTCCGATTTTGTTATCTTTAGTTTTTAAACGATAAGCTAATCCTAGTCCACCAGGTCCGGCACCAATAATAATATAATCAAACATTCTTTAGCCTCCTAATTATTAATAAATCTTTAAAATGTACTCATGATACAACACTTTAGCTTAATTCTACTTTTTTTCTCTAAAATAATAAACTATTTTGCTTTATATAAAAAAAATTCAGTAGCCGAACTACTGAATTATCCTTCATGAAATCGTTCTTCAATATCCAAATTATAAGAAGCTTCTGTTGCGACTTTAATTTGAAGCTCTCTCTTTTTTCTTGGTAAAAATTTTCTAATCTCATCATCATTGTAACCAACTTGTAGTCGCTTATGATCGACAATTAAAGGTCGACGTAAGAGCGTTGGATTTTCTTCAATTATTTGAATCAAATCATTTAATTTAATCGTTTCAAAATCAATATTTAATCGTTGATAAGCTTGACTTCTTCTAGAAATGATATCCCCAGTTCCTTCCTCAGTCAATGCTAAAATCTCTAATATATCTTCCTTACAAATTCGACTCGTAACCAAATTTATTTCTTGGTAAGCAAGATTTTGTTTCTCCAACCATTCTTTTGCTTTTTTACAAGAGCTACAAGATGCTACTGTGTATATTTTTATCATAGTGTTCACCTCATTTTTTTCTTATGGCTTTCTCATTTATATCTTAATTATATTTTACCATAAAAAGACAATTTGTAAAGGGTATCATGAGATAAAGATTAGGAATTAATTTATTTTTAACCTAAATGAAAAAAACTGCAAAAATACAGTTTTTTTCATTTTATTTATAAATTCGTTTGATTCTATCAGAAAGTAAACAAAGCACTTCATAATTTATCGTTCCACGCCAATCAGCAACATCTGTCGTCGTGATTTCATTAGTCTTATCACGACCAATCAAGGTAACTTTTGTTCCTAGAGGATAAGATTTATCAAGTTTTATCATCATTTGATCCATACAAACTCGACCAACAATCTCACAAAATTCTCCATTTACCAACACTTTGAAGCCTTGCATTTGACGAGTCCAACCATCAGCATAACCAATTGGAACAGTTCCAATCCATGTTTCTTCACTTGTTTCATAAGTTGCACCGTAACCAACTGTTTCGCCTGCGGCTATTTTTTTAATATGAGTCAATTCAGAAACTAAAGAGAGAGCAGGTTCGATTTCAAAAGGAAGTTCCAAAGTTTTACCACTTGGATTCAAGCCGTACATTGAAATACCTAAGCGTTCAATAGCTTGAACCTGTTCTTTATGCCATAAAGCAGCGGCCGTATTGGTTGAGTGAACAAATTTTGGCTTACGTGATAAGCCGGCCATAATTTTGTTAAATCTTGCCTGTTGATCTTTAAATTTTGTATCATCAGCCATATCGGCGGTCGCAAAGTGAGTGAAAATCCCTTCAAAATTAATCGCATATTTATCAGCAAGTTCAATCATCTGATTCGCTTCTTCAACATCCCGAATCCCAATCCGACCCATACCAGAATCTACACCAATATGAATTTTTAAATCTGAAAGTTCTGCTTCTTCTTGAACAACCAATTTTAACCATTCTAAACTTGGGGCAGTAAGACTGATATTAAGAGCAGCTGCAATATCAACATCTTCTGGAACAATTCCTGATAAAACTAAAATCGGTTTAGTTACCAAATGATTCCGTAATTCAATTGCCTCATCAAGGTTTGATACACAAAAACCGCCTACCAAATCGCTCACCGCTTTAGAAACCTCAACCGAGCCATGACCATAAGCATCTGCTTTCACTGCTGGCCAAATCTCCGCGTTAGGGTGAATATGCTTTTTAAATTTTTCAATATTATTTCTAATCGCCTTTAAGTCAACAATGGCTGACGTATTGCGATGTGGAGAAGTTTTCATCTTTTAAACCTTCCTCTAGTTTAAGCAAAATTTTTTATTACTTCTTAATTTTTTTCCAAAGTCTTTCATTTTAATTCTAAAATCACTCACAAAGGAGCAGTTTTCTATGACTAGTATACCAAAAAATGAACAAAATCAGAAGCAGGTGCAAATCTTGAACGAATTATCAAAACGTAAAGTGGTCGAGCATAATTCTTTAATCACATCTATTGCCAAAATGGATAAAACCCCACTGAAAATGTTTGAATTAGCCGTATCGTGCATTGATACAGAAGAACCACCAAAAGATCATACGGTTTATTTGTCAAAAGCAGAACTGTTTGCCTTTTTTAAAGTGGACGACAGCAATAAACACACACGTTTTAAACAGGCAGTCGAGAATATGCAGAAACAAGCCTTTTTCAAAATTAAAGAAAAAAAAGAACATGGATTTGAATTTGAAAATATTGTGCCAATTCCCTATGTTAAGTGGACGGATTATCATGATGAGGTAACGATCCGATTTAGTCCTGAAATTATGCCGTATTTAATCAATTTAAAACAAAATTTCACGCAACACGCTTTGTCTGATCTTGCAGAACTCAATAGCAAGTATTCCATTATCTTGTATCGCTGGTTATCTATGAATTATAACCAGTACGAGCATTATAGTTACAAGGGCGGACGCAGAGAAGAACAAGTGGAAGAATACCGCAACCCCACCATTTCAATGCGAGAATTGCGAGAAATGACTGATACGGTTCAAGACTATCCAAGATTTACAAATTTTGAAAGTTATATTTTGAAAAATTCTTTAAAGGAAATCAACGCACATACGCATTTCAACGTGACTTACGATAAAATTAAAAAAGGACGAAGTATTGACCGTATTGTCTTTCATATTGAGAAAAAACCAGTTGCTAAAAATGAATATTATAAGCAAGAAGAACAAGACCCAGTTTATCTTGAAAACAAAGCAGACCGAGAAGCTAAACAAAAAATGCTTTTCGCAGAAGCTATGCAAAGTCCTTACACCAAGTTATTAGGCGAAAAATGGCTGATTAATGTTGCTGATATGCAAAATATAAGTACCATGACAGGACTTGCAGAAAAAGTTTACCCACTATACGATGAACTCAAAGAAGCAAGGGGATTAAAAGGGGTAGAAACACATCTATCATACGTTGCAAGTAAGCAAGAGGGCTATTCTAAACGAAACGTGGTTAAGTACCTTAAAACGGCGATTGAGGGCTATTTACCGACCGTTGCCTTGCAAGATTTAGAGCAACCAGAACGAGCTAATACCAAAAAGCCAAAACCAAGAACGTTAGAAGAAGTGGCAAAAGACTTTTTGCCAGAATATCAGAACATAACGACTGAAACTGAAAAAGAAGAATTAAGACAAATGAAAGCAGAAATCGACAAAAAGTTACGTGGCGAGGGTTTAGACCATGAGTGAGAATTTAAAAACCATTAAAGAAGTTGCCGATGAGTTGGGAGTTTCAAAAAAGAAAATCGAGAACAAACTCTCATATATCAAAAAAAAAGGAAATACTTTAGGGAAAGTAATTGGTGGCGTTAGATACCTAAACAAACAAGAAATTAAAATATTAAACATATCACCTGAAACGAGTAAGGTACCTGAAACAAGTGAGGTACCTGAAACGAGTAAGGTACCTGAAACAAGTAAGGTACCTGAAACGAGTAAGGTGCCTGAAACAAGTGAGGCACCTGAAACAAGTAAGGTGCCTGATAACCATGTATTCAGCAGTTCCTTTGATTTACTTAGGGAGCAGACAGACTACTTATTAAAAGAATTAGAAGAAAAGAATAAACACATAGAAAAATTAATAGATAACGAAAAAAGTATGCAAAATCTTTTAGACCAACAACAACGTCTAGCCTTACAGGATAAAAAATTACTAGAAGAGTATAAATCAGAAATCAATGAATTGAAAGCTCTTAAAATGCCTCGGGAGGATATGAAAGATGGCTCGTCGATAAGGGGTGAGGCGCAGGAAGAAATTGAACGACTGAAAGCTCAATTGAAGTTATCAGAAGAAGAACGAAACAAGGCAAAAGAAAAAGAGCCTGTAAAAACAGAATCTAAAAAATGGTGGCAACGATGGAAATGAGGGGGATCAAATGAGTCATTCGGAACAAATGATTGAAAACCAGTTCATACAAATCTTAAGTGAGAAAGAAAATCAGTGGACTTATCGTCCGGACTTGAAGTCGGAAGAAGCACTTTGGCAAAACTTTAGAGGCCATTTGAACCGAATAAATTTAGCAGTATTGGAAGAACAACTATTAACGGATAAAGAATTTAAGCAAGTCAAAGTCGAGTTTTCACGTTTGACCGGAACACCTTTTTTAGCTTCTCAATGGCTTAGAGGAGAAAACGGGGTGGCTCAAGTTTTATTAGAGCGAGAAGATGGGAAAAAAGTGACTTTAGAAGCCTTTAGAAATAAGGATATCTCAGGAGGGACTTCTTCTTATGAGGTGGTTCACCAAGTGGTCCCAGATGCCTCTAGAGTAGATCGTGGAGATGTGAGTTTGCTGATTAATGGGCTCCCAATCATTCATATTGAGCTCAAAAAAGAGTCCGCTAAAGACGGTTTCATGCAAGCTTATTATCAAATTCAGCGTTATGCAGAAGATGGATTTTTTAAAGGGATTTACGCAACTACTCAAATCATGGTGATTTCAAATAAAGTCGATACCCGATACTTTGCAAGACCTAGTGAAGATACCGCTGAAGCCTATGCTCAGATGAAGAAATTTTTATTTAATTGGCGGACTGAAGACAATCAAACGGTTTCCGATTTGTTTGATTTTACTCGTACAGTTTTGCGGATACCCGATGCCCATGAATTGATTAGCCAATATACCATTCTCGTCGATGATCAAAAAAATCAAAAATTCCTCATGGTTTTAAGGCCTTACCAAATTCATGCGATTCGTAAGATTCGTCAAAAAGCGGCACAGCATGAAGGAGGATTCATTTGGCATGCGACAGGTTCAGGAAAGACCATTACCAGTTTTGTCGCAACGAAATTATTAGCACAAAATGCGATCGGTGTCGATCGTACGGTCATGGTTGTTGATAGAACGGACTTAGATGCTCAAACGCAGGATGAGTTTACGAAGTTTGCCTCGGAATATCATACCGGACAAACGACCGGAAATTCGGTAGCCAATACTTTGATTGTTGGGATCAAAAATCAAAAACAGTTGGCTCGAAACCTCCTTTCATCAAAAAATAATAATACGATTTTAGTGACCACGATTCAAAAACTCTCTGCGGCTATGCGAAGTGCCCAACAAGAGAGTGAAGAAAAAGGCTCGAATCAATTTGAGAAGCTACGGCAAGAACATATTGTTTTTATTGTTGATGAGGCTCATCGTGCGGTTAGTGATGAGGAAATGAAGCGGATTAAGAAAATATTACCCAATTCAACCTGGTTTGGATTAACGGGGACGCCTATTTTTGAAGAAAATAAAAAGCAAGAAAATGGAACTTTTGCTAGAACAACGAGCCAGCAATACGGGCCACTCCTTCACTCCTATACAACCAAAAATGCTATGGATGATGGGGCTGTGTTAGGCTTTCAAGTCGAGTATCATTCACTGATTTCAGAAGAGGATCAAGAGGTGATTGTCACCCAACTCAATAAAGGAAAGTTGCCAGACGATGCCCTCCAACAAGAAAAATTATTGCCTACAGAACTTTATGAAAAAGATGAACATATCCGTACTATGTTACAAAAAATCTTTAATCGGAGAAGTGTGGTCAAAAAGTTCAAGGTAAAGAATGGTTTTCCTACGATGTCAGCCATTCTTACCACTCACTCGATTGCCCAAGCCAAACATATTTACCGGATTTTAAAGGAAATGAAAGATAATGGGACACTCTTGAATGGGCGACAATTTGATGAACGTCATCAACTGATTGATAAAGATTTCCCAAGAGTAGCTATTACCTTCTCAACCAATCCGGATCAATTAGAAAAAAATGAACAAGACGATGAATTAGTAGAGATCATGAAAGAGTATGCGAAACAGTTTGATGCCTCTCCTTATCAAGATGAGAAACTCTACAATCAAAATATTAATAAACGGTTGGCCCGTAAGGAAAAGCAATATCAATCGGATGGTCAGTGGCTAGATTTTGTTATTGTTGTCGATCGTTTATTGACAGGCTTTGATTCTCCAACGATTCAAACCTTATATATTGATCGAGAAATGAACTATCAAAAGCTCCTTCAAGCTTTCTCAAGAACGAATCGTATTTATACAGGAAAAGATTCTGGGTTGATTGTCTCTTTTAGAAAACCCTTCACCATGAAAGAAAATGTGCAAAACACGTTTCGTCTATTCTCAAATGAAAATCAAAACTTTGATCAACTGATTCCAAGAGAATATGAAGAAGTCAAAAAAGAATTTATCGAATGTTCAACACTTTATAAACAAAGCGAAGCTGACCTATCGGATAATCCCAATGATCTTAAAACGATGATTGCGCAAGTGAGTGCTTATCAAAAGCTCGAAAAGAGTTATAAAGCACTCCGAAGCTATGATCAATACGAAGAAGACTTTAAAGCATTTTCAGAAGTAGTGGAGCAGTTGCCACAATATCAAGGTCAAACGGAAAATGTTAAAACAAAGATTAAAGAAATGATCGAGGATGAGGAGCATCCTGAGGAAGACTTCGAGAAGCTTTTACAAGAGATTGCTTTTTCTTCGCAGCTCAATGCGACACATAAAGACGTCGTGGATAGTTTTTATATTAATCAACTTTTGAAAGCGATCCAATTAAACGAAGCAGGGGCCGTTGAAAAATTTGAAAAAGAAATCCAACAAAAGGATCCTCAAATCCAAAAGATGTATCACACCTTGAAAGATCAACTCGTCAATACTGCTGAAGAGATTGATGTGGCTCAATTAAAAGAGACATCGATTCAAAATGAAATTCAAAGACAACTTCAAAAAGAAGCCGAAGAATTTGGATTATCCTTCGACTTTTTACAGTCTGCCATGAATGAATATCAAGGCGATAAGAAAACAATCCCTTATTTAACCCATTTACTGGATTCGATGACTCTTAGTAAAGAAGAGTTTGAAGCCAAAACGGGTGAAAAATACAGAAGAAGAACAAAAGTTTTAGAAGAACGACTACAACAAAATTTTGAACATCTTCAAAAATGGAAAGAAGAATTATAATGGCGACAGGTTTAAATCAACAACTATGGGCTTCTGCGGATATCTTACGTGGGAAGATGGATGCAAGTGAGTACAAAAACTACTTACTGGGATTAATTTTCTATAAGTACTTGTCTGATGCGCAGCTGAGAGCAGTTTATGAACAAGAAAATGGGAAGACAGATACCTTCCCAGAACGTTCCACTCAGTATGCAGGCTTCATGGAGTGGTACGAAGAAGACAAAGACGATTTAATCGAAAATATCCAACCCAAACAAGGTTACTTTATCCAACCCGATCAATTGTTTTATAGTTACCGCATCAAAGCAGACAACTATGAATTTAACTTGACCGATTTACAAGCAGGTTTTAATGAGTTGGAACGTCAAGGAGAAGAATTCAGTGGATTGTTTGCGGATATTGATTTAAACTCCACAAAGTTAGGCTCAAATGCACAACAACGTAATGTGACGATCACTGAGGTTTTGCGTGCCTTAGATGAGATTGATTTATTTGAACACAATGGCGATGTGATTGGGGACGCTTATGAGTATTTAATCGGGATGTTTGCGGCAGGTGCAGGAAAAAAAGCAGGCGAGTTTTATACCCCACAAGCTGTTTCACGCATCATGTCAGAGATCACTTCAATCGGACAAGAATCTCGAGCACCTTTTCATATCTATGACCCTGCGATGGGTTCAGGTTCTTTGATGCTTAATATTCGTCGTTATCTCAAAAACCCTAATCAAGTCCATTATCATGGCCAAGAGCTAAATACGACGACCTTTAACTTGGCACGTATGAACTTAATTCTTCATGGAGTAGATAAAGAACGCATGAATCTTAATAATGGGGATACTTTAGATGCCGATTGGCCCTCAGAAGAGCCTTATCAGTTTGATTCTGTGGTCATGAACCCTCCTTACTCTGCGAAATGGTCAGCGGCAGATAAGTTTCTCTCTGACCCTCGCTTTGAGCGTTTTGGAAAATTAGCGCCTAAATCTAAAGCGGACTTTGCCTTTCTCCTTCACGGTTTTTACCATTTGAAAGAATCGGGAACAATGGGAATTGTCCTGCCGCATGGCGTGCTCTTTAGAGGAGCCGCAGAAGGAACCATTCGTCAAGCCCTTTTAGAAATGGGAGCCATTGATGCGGTCATTGGCTTGCCGGCCAATATCTTTTTTGGGACCAGTATTCCGACAACGGTTATTATTTTGAAGAAAAACCGCTCTCGGCGTGATGTCTTGTTTATCGATGCTTCTCAAGACTTTGAAAAACAAAAAAATCAAAATGTCCTGTTGGATGAACATATTGATAAAATTGTTTCTACCTACAAAAAGCGAGAAGATATTGAAAGATATGCTCATGTTGCAAGTTTTGATGAGATTCAAGAAAATGACTTTAACTTAAATATCCCTCGTTATGTCGATACCTTTGAGGAAGAAGCACCAGTTGATTTGGTTGAGGTGAATACCAATCTCCTTAAGATCAATGAAGAATTAGTTCAACAAGATCAAACGCTCTTATCTTTAATTAACGATTTTTCAGAAAGTGAAGAGAATCAAGCCTTGATTGATTCGATGCGTCTTCTTTTGAGAGGTGGGCATGATGAGTAAAAAAAGTCCACAATTAAGGTTTGAAGGTTTTACGGATGATTGGGAAGAGCGTAGACTCTCTGAAGTACTCCGGGAAAGAAATAATCAACAACCGCAAAGTATGGAGTATCCTTTAGTATCATTTACAGTTGAAAATGGCGTTACTCCAAAAACTGATCGTTATGAACGAGAACAGCTGGTTGTTGGCGATAAAAGTTCAAAAAAATATAAAGTAACGGTATTAAATGATATTGTGTATAATCCGGCAAATTTAAAATTTGGAGCCATTTCACGTAATAAATATGGCAATGCTGTTTTTAGTCCCATCTATGTAACTTTTTCAGTAAATAATGATGTAACAATGCCAGAATTTATTGAAATGCTTATAACGCGAAAGGATTTTATTAAACGTGCATTGAAATACCAGCAAGGGACCGTATATGAACGACAATCAGTCAGTCCTGAAAATTTATTATCCATGAATCTGTATCTTCCTGGAAAATTAGAACAAGAAAAGATTGGTACGTTCTTTAAACATTTAGATGATACTATCTCCCTTCAACAGTGCAAGTTAGATTTGTTGAAAGAGCAGAAAAAAGGCTACTTGCAAAAGATGTTTCCAAAAAATGGTGCCAAAGTTCCTGAATTAAGATTTGAGGGATTTACTGACGATTGGGAACAGCGTAAGTTTGGGGAAATGCTAGTAAATTTAGAAGCTGGCGTAAGTGTAAATTCTAGTGATTACGATACAGGCTATTTTATATTAAAAACATCAGCAATAAAAATGGGAAATATTGATTTACTTGAAGTAAAATCAATTGTTTCAGAGGAAGTTGCTAGGGCTAAAACACCATTAATAAAAAATTCAATTATTATCAGTCGTATGAATACACCAGAATTAGTTGGTGCTTCTGGATTAGTTAGAGAAAGTATAGATAATATTTTTCTGCCAGATAGATTATGGCAAGGTCAAGTTGCTGGAAATTTTAGTCCCGAATGGTTAATACAATCTATAAATATAGCAGCTAACATAAAAAAAATACGTGATCTTGCTACAGGAACTAGTGGGAGTATGAAAAATATTTCTAAAAAGTCAATGCTAGATTTAATTATTAATGTTCCTACATTGGAAGAACAACAAAAAATAGGTACATTCTTCAAACAGTTAGATAACACTATCGCTCTTCATCAACGTAAGTTGGATTTGTTGAAAGAACAGAAAAAAGGCTTTTTACAAAAGATGTTCGTTTAGGGTCTA
>OIZF01001424.1_pt1 | contig 13951 bp, 13 predicted proteins | sample 1588471 | NCBI WGS metagenome assembly OIZF01 (sample SAMN03283279) | human gut metagenome | biome: human-associated habitat; material: feces | host: Homo sapiens | place: Peru | collected 2012
ATGTCGTTCCGCTTCTCCAAAATTTTGTCGTACCGATCGTGGTCGATGCTGTCAAACGTGATCTCGTGGGATAGCAGAACCAGATCGGAGGAAACGGAGTAGTCTGCACTGTGGGTGGGCTTTGATACGTCCTCAGAGTCCACATACTCCATCTTCTCTTTGAGCTCGTCCAGCCTGTCCAGAGCGTCGTGTGCCGACTGGTTGTTGTCCAGGTAGTCGTCCGCGGCTTCGATCGCGCTCTTGCCAACGGAAACGGCTTGACCGCTGCATTTCGTCTTTTTGCCGCACGAGCACAGCAGCAAGCAGACTGTCAAAAGCACAGCAAACGTGGAAAGAAATTTTTTCATGATTGAACCTCCTGTTCTTGATGGGCTTTTTGCCCTTGCCTCAGTATACCGCACAAAATGGGGCATTGCAATGTAAATCGCTTCCCGCTTGACAGCCGCTTCCCGCCGCGGTAAAATGAAATGCAGGAAACGCTCTCTTGGACAAAGAGGCCCCGACGTCCGAAACCTTACGCTGAGCGCAGGGCCTCGACGCTGGGGCCTCTTTTTTTGGTCTGTGGCATTCACATGGCATTACGGCACCCGCTAAAGAGGGAGAATAGGAAGAATACGAGGAAATAACAACGTGAAACCGCACCTCAAAAACACTAAAAAGAGCAGGAAATGCCCTGCTTCAATCGAGCTCGAGTAATCTTCAAAACCTGAAAAGTATTGATGTAATGCAATATTTTGAGAGTCAAAAGGCTCTGTGATACTGCTTTGATACTATCAGGCGATTATTCATAAAGAGAGACATGAGAATGCCCTCTGAGAAACGGTAAGTTTTTCAGAGGGCATTTTTGTGTCTTTTATTCTTTGCGCCACTTTTTCTTCGGCTCGTACCGGCCGCAGCCGTCGGCGGTCTGGGGCCAGTTGAGCTTCCATTCCAGATACTCTTCCTTGGTGATCTCGCCTTCCCGGAGCTGCTTCTTGCGGAGCTGCCACTCCTTTAAGAACTCATCCAGCAGGCGATACCGGAAGCTGACTGCCATGTGCTTTTCCGGGAAATCCGGGTCGGTGGTGTCTGTGACCTCATAGAGCCGGGTGCCGGGGTAGTGCTCATCTAGCTCGAACAGGGTGTACATCACATCCTCTGCGGCGTACAAGGTCGGCTCATAGAGGGAACGGTAGTTCACGTCCAGTACCTCCGCAATCTTGCGGAGCAGCTCTTCCTTGGGCGTGCGGGTGTTGCTTTCGTATTGTGCGATACGGATGTCTGCGCTCTTCTCCTCGAACCCGATGGCAATGCCCAGTTCCTTCTGGGTCATGCCTCGGAGGTTGCGGGCACGTTTGATGCGGTCACCGACTGCCATGCGATTGCCTCCTGACTTAAACATATTTGTTGAACCTAGTATAGCACAGAAAAATAGGAGGTCAATAGAAAATAAACAAAAAAGTTTAAGATTTTACCTGAAAGCCCCTTGACTTAACTGAATATGTTTAGTATAATGAGAATGCAAAAAAGATAAGCAAAAATGCTTAGTAAAATTGAATGACCGCCAAATTGATCCAAACCGCCAAGACCTTCCGAAAGGAAGCGAGCGCTCCGCAAGGGGACGGCACAGCACCGCAAAGGGGATATGCCTGCCGGAAGTCAGCGAGGATGAAGCGGCACCGAAACGAAACCGACAAGGAAAGGACAAAAAATGGCAAACAGCATTTTTATCAAGGCAGACGAGCTGGCAAAGGAGCTGGACATCTCGCAGGGTCTGGCGTACAAGATGATCGCCCAGTGGAACGAGGAACTGAAGGCCAAGGGCTACACGACCGTGGGAGGCCGGGTAAGCAGGAGGTATTATCAGGAGAAGATCTACGGGGCAGGGGAGGAGTGATAGGATGCCAGCCTACAAGGACAGCAGGCAGGGCACATGGTACGCTTCCTTCTACTTCGAGAACTGGCAAGGTGTGAAGCAGAAGAAGCTGAAACGGGGATTTGCCACCAAGAAGGATGCTCTGGCGTGGGAGCGGGAGTTCCTTCTTCAACAGGCGGCAGACCTGACCATGACCTTTGAAGCCTTTGTGGAAATTTATATCACGGACAAAAAGAAAAGGCTCCGGGAGAACACATGGTCTACCAAAGAGCACATCATCCGAACGAAAATCTTACCGTATTTCAAAGAAAAGCGGCTCAGCGAGATAAAGCCACGGGATGTGATCGCATGGCAGAACGAGATGCTGAACTACCGGGACAAAAACGGCAAGGCCTACTCGCCGACCTACCTCAAGACGCTCCATGGACAGCTCAGTGCCATCCTAAACCATGCAGTCCGATTCTATGGGCTGAAATCAAACGCAGCGGCCACAGCCGGGTGCATGGGGTCAGAAAAACACAAGGAGATGCTCTTCTGGACAAAGGAAGAGTACCTCAAATTCGCAGAAGTCATGATGGACAAGCCGCAATCCTATTACGCTTTTGAGGTCCTCTACTGGTGTGGCATCCGGGAAGGCGAGCTGCTGGCTCTGACTCCGGCAGACTTCGACTTGGACAAGGGGCTGCTCTCCATCACCAAATCCTATCAAAGGCTGAAAGGCCGGGATGTGATCACTGACCCGAAAACACCCAAGAGCGTCCGGGTCATCCAGATGCCGCAGTTTCTGACGGACGAGATCAGGGACTATCTGAAATCCCTCTACAAAGTCCAGCCGGATCAGCGGATCTTTGAGGTGACCAAGAGCTACCTGCACCACGAGATGGACAGGGGAGCCAAGGAAGCCGGGGTGAAGCGCATCCGAATCCACGACCTGCGGCACTCCCATGTATCGCTGCTGATCGAGATGGGCTTCTCGGCGCTGGCAATCGCAGACCGGGTGGGGCATGAGAGCGTGGACATCACCTATAAGTACGCCCATCTCTTCCCCTCAAAGCAGCAGGAGATGGCGCAGAAGCTAGACATGGAGCGAAAGGAGGGATGAAGATGGAACGAGTACTCGACCAGCAAGGCCGCTGGCGGAACAAGGTGGTAGCCTTCCGAATGTCCCCGGAAGAGGACGAGGTTCTGGAAGCCAAAGTAAAGCTCTCCGGGCTGACCAAACAGGAGTATATCATCCGCCGCTTGACCGACCGGGAGATCACCGTGGTAGGCAACCCAAGGGTCTACAAAGCCTTGCGAGACCAGATGAAGCTGATCTATCAGGAATTGCAGCGGCTGGCCGTGGATGAAGAAGTTCCGCCGGACTTGCTGGAGACCCTGCAAATGGTGGCTCTGACGTTGAACGGACTTAAGGAGGAATGCGAATGACAGACAATAGAAAAACGACCGTACCGGGTGCATCTGTTGGCGCAGATGCGGTACAGTCGTCTGATAAAATTACCACCAATATTATAACAAATTCGGACAAGCAAATCAATCTGCAAGCCGCGAAAAAGTCAAACAATTTCGGGCTGAACACGGTATCAATGACCGAACTGTACGACACGGTGTATCCACCCCGGAGACCCATCGTGAACGACCTGCTGTACAGCGGCACCTACCTCTTTGTAGGAGCGCCCAAGGTGGGCAAGTCCTTCTTCATGGGGCAGCTTGCCTACCATGTGGCGATGGGGCTTCCGCTGTGGGAGTACGAGGTGCATCAGGGCACCGTCCTCTACCTTGCATTGGAGGACGATTACGCCCGGCTGCAGCGGCGGCTCTCCCGGATGTTCGGGGTAGAGGAGACCAGCAATCTCTACTTCGCAACGCAAGCCAAGTCCGTGAGCGAGGGACTTGACCAGCAGTTGGAAGGCTTCATCCGGGAGCACCCGGATGTACGGCTCATCATCATCGACACCCTGCAGAAGGTGCGGGAGATCGGCGGTGACCGATACAGCTACGCCAGCGACTACGAGATCGTAACCAAACTGAAAACTTTCAGCGACAGGTACGGCATCTGCCTGCTGGTGGTCCATCACACGCGGAAGATGGAAGCCGAGGACAGCTTTGATATGATCTCCGGCACCAACGGCCTGCTGGGTGCAGCGGATGGCGCGTTCATCATGCAGAAGAAGCGGCGCACGGACAACACCGCACTACTGGACATCGTGGGGCGTGACCAGCCGGATCAGGAGCTGACGTTGGAGTTCAACCGGGAACGCTGCGTCTGGGAGTTTCAGGGAGCCGAAACGGAACTCTGGAAGCTGCCGCCCGACCCGCTTCTGGAAGCGGTGGCAAAGATGCTCACCCCGGAACAGCCGGAGTGGAGCGGTGCGCCCACGGAACTGCTGGAACATCTGCCGGGTGTGAGCATACAGGCAAACATCCTGACCCGGAAGCTGAATGTGAGTGCCGACAGGCTCTACAACGACTATGGGATTCGGTACGAAAGCAGGCGCACCCATGAGGGCAGGGTGGTCAAATTAACGCTGGAAAATTCTGGGGCGTGACGATTCGTGACGGTTGTGACGGTATTTTTGCTACTATGTAAAATACCGTCACAATCGACACAACCGACACGGGATGGTGATAACGATGAAAAATGTGCAGATTTCGCAGGAACTTTTCGTCGCCTTGCTGCATTATCATTTGAGCGGCGAAAATGAGTACGAAGAGGTCATTGAGCAGGGTCTGGAGCAAAAATTGGATGCGATGCTGCGGCATGAGCTGTATGCCCAGTACAAGACAGCACCCACCGAGGAACAGCGGGAGCAGGCTCGGCAGGAGTATCTGGACAGACGAGGTGTGCCAGAAAGCTTCCGCTGGTGAGTCCCTCTATTGGCAAAGTACAGGAGCGTGTCACGCTCCTGTGAATGCAATTACGCAGGAAGGTGGTGTTGGACCGGGCAGCGGCGAGGTACAGCGAAACCCCGTCCGCAGACGAAAGCCCCCGGCAGGGCGCAAAGGCATCTTTTGATGGACGGAACGTCTGTCAAAAGTGCTTTTGCGTTACTTTCGACGAAAGTAACAAAGCCTATGCCGTGTCCGGCACCAGTTACTTCCACAGAGAAAGGACGTGCGATTGAAAAGAACCATTTCCGCAATGCGGGGCCCCGGCTCCCTCAACCATAACCGGAGAAGTTTCACCGCTGAAAACGTAGACCCGGAGCGCAGCAGCCTGAATGTTGTGTACCGGGATGAACCGATTCAGAAGGTGTACCACGAACTTTTTGACGAGGCAGTGAACCGCTACAACGCCAAGCAGAAGCGCAAGGACCGCTGTATCAACGACTACTATGAGCATCTGCGGACAGGCAAGCAGGAAAAACTCTTCCATGAGCTGATCGTCCAGATCGGCAACAAAGATGATATGGGTGTCCTGACCGAGAATGGCGCACTGGCAAAGGAACTGCTGGACGAGTATATGCAGGGCTTCCAAGAGCGGAACCCGACACTGCGGGTGTTCGGAGCATTCCTCCACATGGATGAAGCTACGCCCCATCTGCACATCGACTTCGTGCCGTATGTGGCCGGCTGGAAAGGCAAAGGACTGGACACCAAGGTCTCCCTGAAGCAGGCTCTGAAGGCCTTGGGCTTTGCAGGCGGCTCCAAGCGAGAATCCGAGCTGAACCAGTGGATCAACGCCGAGAAAGAGCAGCTTGCTGCCGTGATGGAGCGGCACGGCATCGAGTGGGAACAGAAAGGCACCCACGAAGAGCACCTGTCTGTGCTGGACTTCAAAAAGCAGGAGCGCACCAAAGAGGTGGCGGCTCTGGAAGCTGCCAAGCAGGAGTGCCAGACCGACCTGACCGAGATGCAGGAACAGCTGGAAACAGCGCAGACAGCCGTAGAAGCCGCTGAACAGCGGGTACAGAAAGCAGAGCTGACCTACCAGAAGCAGAGCCAGAAGCTAAACAAGCTGGCTCCCATTATGGAAGGTTTGGAAAACCTGTCAGCGCAGTACTCCCAGCGGCCAGAAGAATGGGTGCCAGAAGCAGCCACATTTGAGACCGCCAAGAGCTATCGGGAGAAGAAGGCCATGCCGCTGATCCAGAAGCTGGTGAAGGTACTCTTTGCCCTCCATCGGAAGTACTGGGAGGTTAAGGATGAGCGGGATAAGTATCTGCACTTCTATCAGGACGAGAAGAAGGCCACCCATCATCTAAGCCAGCGGCTGAAAGAGGTGGAGGCTGAAAACTCTCAGTTCTATGCGATGAAACGCGATTTCAGGCGAGTGTGGAACTATTTCGGTGCCGAGAAGATGCAACAGGTCATTGGGCTTATGAGGGAGCAGGAGCAGACAGCAAAGCAAGACCAGCAAGAGAATCGTAAGAATAGTATAGAACTGTAAGTGCAAAGCAGCAGAACCCCCGCCAGCGTTGGGCTGACGGGGGTTACATGGAAGGCTGGGAAGAGCTTTAAGACGAATTACTACCTCACGAAGATGATGAAGAAATTTGCGTGGGCTTGACGTATGAAATAAAAAATAATATAATCAACACTGAGAAAGAGTATGTTGCTATGGAAATCAATGGTAAATAATAACAGGAGGAAAATGGATGAATCAGAACTCCTGCCTTAAAAACGGTTATATAAACCTGTCAAATGCTCCATGGACAATGCATGAGTTTTTTGCAGGGAGTGGGTTGGTAGCGTATGGTTTGAAAGGAATGTTTAATCCGGTTTGGGCGAACGACATTAGTGAACAAAAGGCAGCAGTGTATACTGCGAATTTTGGAAAAGAACATTTTGTGCTTGACGATATTAAGAACATAAAGGGAACAGAGATTCCCTATGCAAATATGTCTTGGGCAAGTTTCCCGTGCCAGGATTTGTCGTTAGCTGGTTCCTTAGGTGGAATTCACGCTTCACGAAGTGGTCTTGTGTGGGAGTGGCTTCGCATTTTGGATGAAATGGTGGAGCAACCTAAAATTCTTGCGGTAGAAAATGTTACAGGGTTATTGTCTACAAATGATGGAGAAAACTATAGCGTGCTTCATCATGCTTTTATAAAACGCAATTATAGATGCGGTGTAATTGTAATCAATGCTTCGTGCTTTGTTCCGCAATCTCGCCCTAGAGTTTTTATTATAGCTGTAAAAAAAGGCTATAAAATACCGGATAGTTTGATTGGAACGGGGCCTTGCTGGCTTCACAATAAAGCAGCTACCGAGTTGGGAACGCGGTTGCCCGATTGGATTTGGTGGAATACAGATAAGCCGCCTCATCGCAATCAAACAGTAAAGGATATTGTTGAGAGAGATGTTCCTTTTGACAAGGATGACGTTTTGAGACTTGTGCCGGAGCGTCATAAAGAAAAGCTCAATGAGCACGAAACGGTCTATGCTACGGGATACCGTCGTACTAGACATGGAAAACAACAACTGGAACTGCGTTGTGACGGCATTGCTGGCTGTTTAAGAACGCCGGAAGGCGGTAGTAGCAAACAGTATTTAGTTGTTAAAGAGGGAAAGTCAACTCACGCAAGACTTCTAACGGTTCGGGAAGCAGCTCGATTGATGGGGGCACCGGATACTTTCAAGTTACCTGGAAGTTACAATGATGGCTACAAAGCAATGGGTGACGCTGTAGCTGTGCCGGTAGCGCAGTTTATTGGAGAACATTTTTTGACAAAAATTGCGGAGGCAGTTTACAATGACTGATTCAGAGGCTAAATTGAAAACTTTTCAAGCTGAAAATAATGTTTATACAAAGGGCCCGCTCTCACTCGTCATTCAATTTACCCGGTTAGTCCGAGAACAAACGTTTCCTCTTAACCCAGATGATTTTCAAACCAGTGGAAAGGGGCAGGTCGCAGGACTGGGTGGAGCGAATCTAAAAAAGATTTTGAAAGAGTACGGCATTACCCAGCAGCTTTCAGCAGAAGGTGGACGCACAAGCCGTGGCAGCATGGGTTTGATGATTAAGTATGTTGATTTTTTGAATGCATGGAATGAAGAAAAAGCTGTTGACTTTACAGAAATTGAAGACTTTTGGGCGGAGCAAGTTCGAGAGTATTTTAGAAATCAGCCATTTGTTCTTACTGCAGATACATCCAAAACAATTGGCGCAAATTTAGATGAGCTATTCGAGCAAGCGAGAAAACGCCAAAAACAAAATCCAGGAACGCAGTATTTGGGAACAGTTCTGCAGCACCTTGTTGCTGCCAAGTTGTGCTTGATTATGCCAGAAAATTCATTTGAAATCCATGGAGCTTCCGTTGCTGATGGCCCTACGGATCGCAATGGCGATTTTGTTATCAATAATACAATCATTCATTGTACAACTATGCCCGGTGCACTGTTGATTGAAAAATGCAAAACCAATCTGCGTAATGGAACGCATCCAGTAATTATTACAATCTTTGATCGAGTACATACCGCGCTTAACCTTGCTGAAGACGCTGGACTTGCTGGACGTGTTGAAGTTTGGGACGTTCAACAATTCCTTTCTGCAAATGTGTATGAGCACAGTTTGTTTGATGAATCAAAACGTAATTCCACATTGTCAGATATTATCAGTCGGTATAATAATATTGTATTGGATACTGAGACAGATCCGAGCTTGCGTATAGAGTTTGATGCAAAATAATCGGCTGTGACATTATTTTCAAAGATGAGAATCGTCTTGCAATCGTGAATTGTGTGCCAAATTGAGTCGATGAAAAAAGAAAAAGTCTTTAATTAGAAAATAGATAAGCTACGAAATAGTTGATTTTTAGGACAGAGCAAGGAGAGAAAATCAGTGCCAATACAGATATATTCTTTCTTCGCTGGCGTTGGATTTCTTGACCTTGGATTCCAAAATGCCAACTTTGATATAGCCTTTGTAAATGAATATAACGAACGATTTTTGTATGCATATCAATATGCTCGAAAAAACGATTCGCATGTCCCGCATTATGGATATAGTCATCTGGATATACGCTCCTTTTTATCTGACGATACGTGGAATGCAACATTCCCAGATTATAGGCAGAAGAAAAACATTTTAATAGGATTTATTGGTGGTCCACCATGTCCGGATTTTTCTGTTGCGGGAAGAAATGAAGGAAAAGAAGGGAAAAACGGACAGTTAACATCTATCTATGTCGAGCTCATAATAAAAAGAAAGCCGGATTTCTTCTTGCTTGAGAACGTAAAAGGACTGTATAGAACTAAAAAACACAGGGAATTTTATGATACAATAAAAAGAAAACTGCGAAGAGCTGGATACCAATTATTTGATTCGATAGAAAATTCATTGGAATATGGAGTTCCACAGTTTCGAGAAAGATTATTTTTGGTGGGCTTTTCGACAAAAACATTTGGAAAAAAGATGAAATGCGACCTTGGTGCACATAAAACGGCTTGTTTGCAAACCATTATGCAAGCTCCGTGGCCAACAATATCTCCGTTTGGAATTGACAGTATATTAGATTGTCCAACAGGCATTCCAGTTAATCTAACAGTAGAATACTGGTTTGCGAAGAACAATGTCTCTACCCATCCAAATGGACAGGACGTTTTTGGAACAAAAGCACATAATAAGTTTATGACTGTTTGCGAAGGAGCAACTAGGGGTAAATCGTTTAAGAGATTACATCGATGGAGATATGCACCGACATCTGCATATGGAAATAATGAAGTTCATCTTCATCCGTATAAGGCTCGAAGAATAAGTGTTGCTGAGGCGATGGCAATTCAATCAGCTCCTGCGTACTTTTCACTACCTGAAAATATTCCACTTTCTGCGAAATTTAAAATGGTTGGAAATGCTGTGCCAGTTCTTCTTGCACAAGGCATAGCTGAAAGCATTCGTGATACTATATTTAGGCGTTTGGAGGATAATCAGAATGGCTGAATACTTTGAAATGCAAAATGAAGAAACCTCAATAATATCATATGACATTAGCGTTATTCCTAATGATTTTAATGTTATGACTATAAATAGCTTGATAGAGTCGGGTGTCATTTCAATGCCGGCTTTTCAAAGAAACTATGTTTGGGACAGAAAACGCGCGTCTCGATTCATAGAGTCTTTGATACTCGGTCTCCCGGTTCCGCAAATCTTCCTTTATCAAATGGATCGGAATAAATATAGCGTTATTGATGGTCAACAGAGACTTCTTACGATTTACTTTTTTGTAAAGCAACGTTTTCCTAGAAGCGGAAAAAGAACATTTTTGCGTAAGGTATTTGATCAGAATGGAAATATTCCGGATGACATTTTAGCCAATAACGAATACTTTCAGGATTTTAAGCTTCAGTTTGCAAAGCAGGAAAATGGGAAACAACACCCTCTTAACAATAAGAAGTACTATATGTTGGATGTCTCTCAAAAAAGTGCATTTGACCTGATGCCGATTCGCTGTATGTCTATTCGGCAAAATAAACCAGAGGATACGGGTTCAATATATGAAATATTTAGCCGTTTGAATACTGGTGGATTGAATCTATCTCCTCAAGAGATCAGAGGATGTCTATATACATCGCCATTTTATGATATGCTTTATTCTTTGAATTCAAATGAAAAATGGAGAAAGCTTGTTGGCAAAAAAGAGGAAGATGACAAATTCCGCGATGTAGAGGTACTGCTTCGTTCTTTTGCGTTGCTCTATGGTGAAAAAAACTATGCAGGTTCGATGGTTCAGTTTCTTAATCGTTTCTCAAAAGATACTCAAAAATTTGATGCACAAGAAGTTGAAAAATGTAAACAGCTTTTTGAAGATTTTCTGACCGTGTGCGAAGCTATCAATCCTAAAGAGTTTCTCACAAAGACGGGAAGTTTTAATGTATCGTTATTTGACTCTGTATTTGTTGCAATCGCAGAAAGGATTCTCTCGGTAGGGGTTGAATCCGCGGAGATTGATTCTGAATCGTTTGATTTGTTAAAAAATGACACGGACTTTAGAACGGCAATTACACATAGCACATCGCATGTCGACAGTGTGAAAAACAGATTGAGTCTTGCACGCAAATATTTATATGGAATTGTTGATAATGAACTGAGTGGTGTGAGAGAAGATGGAAAATGATCGTATTGAGCGACAGTATCAGGATTCCAAAGATTTGGTTGCATATTTGATGGAAAAAAGTGAGGTGTCCTTTGCTACATACATAGATAGTGTATATAAAAAAGTGCTGGTTTTATCGGCTGCAAGTTATTTCGAGAGTGTCATTTCAAAAGATATATCAGCTTATGCGACAAAAGTTAGCGGCTCTGATAAGCGAATAGTAACCTTGATTGAAAATAAGGCGATTAAACGGCAATATCATACCCTTTTCGATTGGGATAAAAATAACACAAATAAATTCTGGAGCCTTTTTGGCGAAAACACAAAAAACAAAGTGAGGGAGCAACTCGATGAGAATGAGCATCTAAAGGCCGCTGAACGAGCTTTTGTTGAACTTGGGCGTCAAAGGAATTTACTTGTACATGAAAATTTTGCGGAATATGACGTAAATACAACTGTGGAAGAAATATATGAAAAATACAAATTAGCGTGCGAGTTTGTATCGTATATAGAAAAAGTTTTGGATCCATCATTTGTGAAACAGTTAGCTCAAGATGGATAATGATATAAGGTGTTTTTTCTGATACTATCCTGATACTAAAAAATCAGCAAGCCACATCCACCACAGCAATCTCATGGAAAAACAACCCACAAAAGACAGATTTACTGAACAAATATGTTTAGTAAAGAATTGAACTTACCGAGCTCGAGTAACCCTTTATAACCATTCCAGCCCTGTTGATTTTACGTCGGCAGGGCTTTTTTGTTGTTGAAAAGAAAACAAATTTTTGTTATAATAAAGGCAAGGCAACAAAAGAAGGTGGAAAGGAGCGCAAGGCCCCCAAATGTATTTCGAGTACGGAGAAGCAGAGACCAATTACTTAAGCGCGAAGGACGAGAAGTTGGGCGCGGTGATTTCACAGGTTGGAAAGGTTTACCGTGAGGTGGACACAGACTTATTTTCTGCGGTGGTACATCATATTGTGGGACAGCAAATTTCCACCAAGGCGCAGGCGACCATCTGGAAGCGGATGCAGGACGCACTGGGCGTCGTGAACGCGGAGACGGTTTTGGACGCTGGGGTCGAGAAGCTGCAGTCGCTGGGGATCAGCTTCCGGAAAGCAGAATACATCACTGATTTTGCGCGAAAGATCCAGAATGGCGAATTCGACCTTGAGGGCATCTGGAACCAGCCTGACGAAGAGGTGATTCGGCAGCTGAGCGGCCTGAAGGGCATCGGCGTCTGGACAGCGGAGATGATTTTGCTCTTCTGTATGCAGCGGCCAAACGTGTTCAGCTACGACGACCTTGCCATCCAGCGAGGGCTGCGGATGGTGTACCACCACCGGAAAATCGACCGGAAACTCTTCGAGAAATACCGCCGCCGGTTCAGCCCGTATTGCAGCGTCGCCAGCCTGTACCTGTGGGCGGCGGCAGGCGGCGCGGTGCCGGGGCTGAAGGACTACGCACCCAGGAAAAAGTGATTAAAATACAGTCCAACGACAAAAAGGAGCTTTTCTATGGCAAAACGATTTTTAGACTGCTGCGCTTCTGATTTTGCAAAATTCACCAAGGACGACCTGCTGGAGTCCATCCAAAAGAGCGAGGGCCGGGTGCTGGCCTGCGAGACCATCGGCACGGTACAGCCCATGCTCGGCAATGTGACGAACGCCGAATTTGTTGCATCGGTGGGCGCGGACATCATCCTGCTGAACATGTTCGACGTGTGGAATCCGACCATCAACGGTCTTCCCGAGTGCAAGCCGGAAGAGACCGTAAAGCTGCTGAAAAAGCTGACCGGACGCCCCATCGGAATCAATCTGGAACCGGTGGAAGAGGGCGAGGAAGGCGACACCGACCCGATGTGGAAGATGTCGAACGGACGGCGTGCCACCGTCGAAAATGCTCTGCGTGCCAAGGAGCTGGGCGTCGATTTCATCCTGCTGACCGGCAACCCGGGTATGGGTGTTTCCAACCCGGCCATCGTCCGGACACTGCGCCAGTTCAAGGAGGCTGTCGGTGACAGCATCGTGCTGGCGGCTGGCAAAATGCACGCGGCAGGCATCCTGTCCGAGGCGGCAGAGAACATCATGACCGAGCAGGACGTCAAGAGCTTTGTGGATGCCGGTGCTGAAATTATCCTACTTCCGGCCCCCGGAACCGTGCCGGGCATCACGGTGGAATATGCACGCTCCCTCGTCACCTGTGCGCATAAGCTGGGTGCGCTGACCATCACCGCCATCGGCACCTCGCAGGAGGGTGCGGACACCGACACCATCAAGCGGCTGGCTCTGATGTGTAAGATGACCGGCACCGACATCCATCACCTCGGCGATGCCGGTTACGCAGGCATGTCGCTGCCCGAAAACATCATGGCGTACTCGGTGGCTGTGCGCGGCATCCGTCACACCTACCACCGGATGGCGGTTTCCATCGAGCGGTAACGGTGAAAAATATCCTCCCGAATTGAAAAATCGGGCAATGCCTGTTATAATAGGTGTGTTTTCCGACAAAAACGGAAATAAAGTACAAAATAGGGAGGAATCTCCATGTATCGCAACGGAATCAAGCGGCTGCTAGCGATCGTTCTGTCGCTCTGCGGAATGATCGTGCTTTCGCCGCTTTTGCTCATCCTATGCATCGCGATCAAGATGGATTCGCCCGGCCCCGTGTTGTTCAAACAGAAACGGGTCGGCATCCACAAACGGTATTTCAATATCCTCAAATTCCGCACCATGCGCATCGACACGCCCCACGACATGCCGACCCACATGCTCGCGAACCCAGACCAGTATATCACGAAGATGGGTCACTTTCTGCGCAAGACCAGCCTCGACGAGCTGCCGCAGCTCTGGAACATCTTTGTCGGCGACATGGCGGTCATTGGCCCCCGTCCGGCCCTCTGGAACCAGTTCGACCTGCTGGCCGAGCGTGACAAGTACAAGGCAAACGATGTTCGTCCGGGTCTGACCGGCTGGGCGCAGATCCACGGCCGGGATGAGCTGGAAATTGCCGACAAAGCTCGTCTGGACGGCTATTATGTCGAGCATCTAAGCTTTTGG
>OIZF01001427.1_pt1 | contig 13942 bp, 8 predicted proteins | sample 1588471 | NCBI WGS metagenome assembly OIZF01 (sample SAMN03283279) | human gut metagenome | biome: human-associated habitat; material: feces | host: Homo sapiens | place: Peru | collected 2012
ATTGACTATAAAGAAGTAGTACAAATACGCTCTTGAGTTCTCAAACCACCACCACTCACCCGCCTCAGGGAACCCCAACCGGGGAACCACTCGCCGAGCGGCAGCGAAGAGTCAATTTACACGAACCCCGGCAATCACGCAAATCGACCCTTCCAAAGATACCCTAAAACCGTTGCAAATAAACGAATCCCCCGGCGTGTCGAAAAAGGCCTCCGAACGGCCGTACAGCCAGTCTAGACCCCGAAGACAACGCCCACATGAACCAAAAACAAACTATAAACGGCGTGTCATACCCATACACATCTCATTTCCATGTGATGAACACCCAAATGCAATCGCAAATCATGATTCCAGCGGAACAGAAAGAACAGAAATACAAAAGAGACGCGAAGAAGCATGAAACTTGGCTGCACTTGCGACGGCACGCACGCTGAAATACAACAAGAGCCGCCGACTCAGGGAAGTCGACGGCTCTCGCTGTTTCAATTGTTATTCAGTTATGTTTTGACCTGTGAGAAGGAAGTGAGATCAGGCAGTGACCTCAGCCTTGGCCTTCTTGCGATCCATGTAGCGCTTGATAGCCAGAGCCTCAAGTGCGATCACCAGGATTGCGGTCACGCCCCAAGCCACGTACATGGCGGTCTTCCAGATCGGGGTAGTGACCTTCGGCTCACCGTCTGCATACTGCCAGCTGTTGGCGGCGGTGTACAGAATGTTGTGAGCAGCGGTACGCATGGCCTTCACGGAGGTTGCGGACTTGTCGGTGATGTGGTTGGTGATGGAGGTGGTAGCCAGCATGGAATCGTTGCCGTTACGGATCTCCTGATCACCGTTCTGGTAGCCGTAGCCGCCGAAATAATCGGTCAGGACGAAGCCCTTGAAGCCCCACTCGTCACGGAGCACGGTGTTCAGCAGGTTGTTGGAAGCGCCGGCATAGGTGTAACCGATGTAGTTGAAGGAGCTCATCACAGCCTGTGCGCCGCCTTCCTTCACGCTCATCTCGAACGGCTTCAGGTAGGTTTCGCGGATGGCCTGCTCGTTCGCCCACGTGCACACCATGTTGGTACGGTTGGTTTCCTGATCGTTCAGTGCGAAGTGCTTCATGAAGGAGTACACGCCCTTCTCCTTGGCGCCTGCGATCTCGTTGGATGCCATAACTCCGGAGAGCAGGGAATCCTCGGAGAAGTACTCGAAAGTACGGCCGGAGAATGCGCCACGGTGAATGTTCATAGCCGGAGCGTACCAACCAGCAACGTGCATGTCGTGAGCCATATCGCCGATCATCTCGCCGAATTGCTTGGCCAGATCTTTGTTCCAAGTGCAAGCGAATGCGGTGGAAGCCGGGAAGCCGATGGAGCCAACGCCGGTGAAGTTGTTGTTCAGCGAGGCCGGGCCGTCAGCGTCGATGAGCTGGATCTTGCCGACGGAGGAGACGGCCGGAGTGCCGTAGCCACCATTGGCGATGAGGTTGTCCATATCGTCGAAGGTCAACTGGTCGAGCAGCTTTTCCCAATCAGCGTCGTCGTAATCCTTGCCGTACATGTCGGCCAGACGGAGGCCATTCTTGGCACCGGTGGTCGGCATTTCGTCGGAATCATCGTCGTACTTGGTCGGATCGTAGTTGCCGTTGTTGGTGAAGGCGGCCTTGACCTCATCGCTCATGGAGAAGTTGGTCGGGGCTGCGGTGGCTTCAGCATAGTTGGCGAAGTGGTTGGCACGGGACAGGTAAGTCACATCGCCAGCGGCATAGTCGAACTGGTTGGTAGCCACGGTCTGATCACCATTGTGGGTGTTCGACTCGGAGTCGTAGGTGACAGTGTCAGCAACGTTGATCTTCTCGGAGTCGATCACATGATGGGAATCGGACTGGATGGAGATGGTGTAATCGCCCTTCTCCAGCACCCAAGCCTTGGCATCCTTGTCGTCGTAGGAGGCCATATCGTCATCATCGAACTCAATCTTCACAGTCTCAGATGCACCCGGCTCGAGCTTCTCGGTCTTTTCGAAGGCAACAAGATTCTTGGAAGCCTTCTCAATGCCGCCATCGGTGTACGGCGGGTTGTAGTAAACCTCGACAACGTCCTTGCCAGCGGTGTCGCCAGTGTTGGTGACGGTCACATCGAACGTGACCTTGCCATCCTTGTAGGAGACATCGCCCATCTTCTGTTCGAAGCTGGTGTAGGACAGGCCGTAACCGAACGGATAGATGACGGTGTCATCGTAGTTGATCAGACCTTCATCGGCAGCAGTCTCATAGAACTTGTAGCCCACATAAATACCTTCGACATAGTTGACGAAGGACGGAAGCACGGTGGTTTCCTGACCGGTGAAACCGGTGTACTTGGCAGCCAGATCGTCGACATTGTCGTAGACGAATGCGCCATTGGCACCAACGGAAGACGAGCTGGCAGCAGCAGCGCCATCAGTGTTGTTGAACACTGGGGTCTTGGTCAGATCCTTGACAAACGTGTCGGAAGTCTTGCCGGACGGGTTGGTCTCGCCGGCGAGCACATCACCAAGTGCGGAGAAACCGGTCTGGCCTGCAGGCGGGCACCACAGCACGGACTTGATCTGCGGATAATCGCTCAGGAAGTCGAACTGGAAAGCATTTGCACCGTTATAAACGAGCGTGACCTTGTCGAAGTTCTTGGTGACCAGATCGATCATATCGCGCTCGGTCTTGCTCAGCTGCAGGAAGTGTTCGCCATCCTGGAAGTCCTCGTAGTCCTTGGAGTTGTTCTCGTAGGTGATGGTTTCAGCCTTCATGTTGGTCGGCAGATCTGCACCTTCACCACCAACGCGGGTAAGCACCACAACAGCCTCATCAGAGAAGCTCTTGGCGTCGGAGATCAGCGAATCGGAATACTGGTCGGCCGGAACCTCAGGCAGCGTCCAATCCTGGGACCACATAGCAACAACCGGGCGATCCGCACGGTAGTCGGTGTACAGCTTGCTCAGATCGGCGTTGGTTTCAAGGCCAGCTTCCTTCATACCGTCAAGCAGGGAAACGGTGTCGTACTGGTCAGACATGGAGCCGGAGCCAGTGCCGCCATAGACCGGGTTGGTGGAGCCCCAACCGAACACGTTGACCTTCTTGTTAGCCAGCGGCAGGTTGGAATCATCGTTCTTCAGCATGGTGATGGCTTCCGATTGCACTTCCTTGGCCAGCTCGTTGGCCTTGGAAACAGTGGTGTCAGACAGCATGTACTTGGTGATGGTCGCGTTGTTGAGCAGCGTCGACAGCGGACCGGACAGCATCATGGAAACCGCGACGACAATACCGACCAGCGCCACAAGCCAAGACTCGGAGTGGATGATCTTACGGGTCGCAACTTCCTTCACCGTCTTCTTGTTGACGGCGAAAGTGATGATCAGCGCGAGCACAAATAGCACGCCAATCGCAATCAGGTACGGCGTCAACGAACCGATAACGTTCATGACGTCAGCCATGTTGATTTGCAGCATGGTCTGCCTCCTCCTTGATTCTCATAACCAAACGACATGCAGGCTCCGATTCCCTCATCGAAACCAGAAATCATGCAACGCTGCCCCGCGTCACGCAATTTCCAGAAGTGAAGACACTTCTTCATGTCGATGTTTCGATTTCACCAAAATCCGCGAAAAAAGCGCCCTGATTTTTCCCAGCCTGTCGTTTCGCGTGCATAATCTGCATACCACCTGCGCATGTAAAACTACCATTCGTGCACATATAATCCCGTTGCGCGCATGCATCTGGCACAATGTGCGCTCATCCGCAGATTGTTGCAACATCCTTGCCTTGATTGCGGAAATCATCGATCTTCATTGCGCTTCCAACTCCATAATCGCAATTCCTGCGATATTTTCGGCACACTACAGCGAGCTGTTCCAGCGGCAACTTACGTAAGGCAAGTACCATGGGTGCCATGAGCGACTTAAGCGCATTGAATCTGGAGGCAGGCAGCCTCGTTGGCGGATACACGTTGATTTCCCGGCTTGGTTCGGGTGCCATGGGATCGGTATGGCGGGTGCGAGATGACGGCGGCCATCAGTATGCGATGAAGATATTGCGTGATTCCCTTGCCGAGGAAGATGCGTCCAGCGAACGCTCCCGCGACCAGCTGACTGCACGCGAGCGCCTGCGCAGGGAGGCGATGGCACTGCAGAAAGTGCGTCATCCCGGCGTGTGCGGCATTGTGGATATGGAATTGGATGATGCGCTGGCTTTTATCGTAACCGAGCTGATCGAAGGCAAGAATTTGCGTGAGGACGTGCGCGCCAACGGCCGGTATGTGGGCGATGATTTGGAACGGTTGGGACGCAAGCTGATCGAGGCGGTGAAGGCTGTGCATGCGGCCGGGATTGTGCATCGCGATATCAAACCGACGAATGTGATGGTGTCGAATACCGGACCGGTATTGGTGGATTTCGGCATTGCCATGGGCGAGGGCGAAAGTCATGTGACTCGTACCGGATTGGTGATGGGCACGCCTGGATTCATCGCGCCGGAAATCATCGACGGTGCCGAATCCGATGAGATGAGCGATTGGTGGTCGGTGGCGAGCGTGCTGGCGTTTGCCGCCACTGGCGAGCCGGTGTTCGGCACGAAACCGATGATGGCGGTCTTGGAGCGTGCTGCCGCGGGAAGCGCGAATTTGGCGGGATTGCCGGCTGGGACCATGGCCGCGTTCCGTTCGGCGTTGAATCCGGATCGTACGAAACGTTGCACTCCAGACGAGTTGTTGCAGGCGATTGCGTTGGATGCGTTGAATCCGCAAGCTTGGATTTCGGGGAATACTTCGGATGCCGCCGATAGTGCCGGGTCGGAGGCGATGCTCCCTTTTGATGGATCGCCCGACAATCCACGAATGCTTTGGCGGGCGTTAGACCATGTGACGGGAGAAAACGCCATCGGCACGCGCACCTTGCCGCAATTCGTTGAGGCCACGCAGGCAATCGGCGCAACCGTTATTGCTGACATAACCGATACCGTTATTGCCGATGCGCCCGATGCCGGCACCTCGGTCATGGATATCAACGCGCATACCGCAACCATTCCTCTTGGCACCGGCACGCGCGTGCTGCCTGTCAATAGTGGGGATACCAGTGTGCTGCCGCAAGATACACCGCAATCCACGCGGGTGATGCCGGTCCAGGACGCTTGGAATCCCGCTCAAGAGGCCGCACAGATCGACCCGGCCATCAAACCTGCATTGCAGCGCATCGCCAACCAGCGGCCTCCTGCCGTAATACCGAACGCATCGGTTGAAATGGCGCAAAGTGCGCAGCCACAAGACATGCAAACATCTGCCGTGCCAACCACACCGGTCACTCCGGCCGCGCCGCTCAACCCGAATGTGCCGCAGAGTGTACTGCAGCCGCCGAATCCGGCCGACGTGCAACGCGGCGAACTGCTTGGCAGAGGCGTGCCCCTCTGCGTGCTGATGGCGATTCCTGTGGCCGTATGCGGCCTGTTCTCGCCATGGATCGCCCTGATCGCGGGCGCGCTGCTGGCCTGGTTGCTCGCCACCATTGGATTCAATATGGAGGCGCAGCTGGAACGCGAAGGCCGCCGTGGGGGCAACCGCAGGGCTTCCGACTGGTTCGCCCGCGCCGCCACGCTGCCTTGGCATGTGCTCAAGGGGCTGGGTTATGCGGTGCCACGCGCACTGATCATGGCGGTCATCGCCGCATTGGGATTGACGATTGCCACAGTCACGCTGCAACTGCCGTTTGCCATGGTTGATACGTCGATATTCGGATTCACGATTCCGCTGCCGACCTGGATTGAAGGGCCGGTTTCGCAAAGCGGCGTCGCCCAGGCCGGTTGCTGCGCCATCGGCTGGCTGGTATGCGCCCTCGCTCCGGGAGCATTGGTGCTGCGATTGGGTGCCGGCGCATTGCGCGGCCGCCCGAAATCCGGCACCACTGCCGAATCGTACGATATGTAGTGACGCCATCTCACGAAATACGCAGCGAAAATCAAAAATCGGCAAACGTTTGCAATCATCAGAAAAACATCAGATAATCGCACGTAGTATGGCAACGCAAGCTTTTACGAAATACTTCATTCAGCAATAGCGTGCCCACACTACTATGGTGCACAGCATCGTGATGTGAACATCGAAAGGAATGTGGATGGCCCAGAACAGTAAGGATGCGCAGAAGCGCGCCAGCCGCGCCGAGCGTAGGGCCGCTGAGGCCGCGGAGATGAAGGCTCGCGCCGAACAGATGGAGAAGGAGCGCAGGCAGCAGACCCTCATCGGCGCCATCGTGATGGCGGTGCTGGTGATCCTGGTGGCGATCGGCGCGTTCACCGTGTATCACAACATGCACAAGAACACCGAAACGCAAGCTTCCACCCAGACCGTGGAAGAAGCGTACGACAAGCTGCAGCAAGTCGGAAACACCCCTAAGCTCGTCGATAAGAAGGGCGGATTGCTGATTTCGAAGGATGGCTACGGCAAGTCCGTCGAAGGCGCACCGACTGTTGCGATCTACATGGATTTCCTGTGCCCGGGCTGCGGCAATCTGCATCGTCAGCTTGATGAGGATCTGCAGAAGATGGTCGACGCGGGTCAGATCAATCTTGATTTGCATTTCATGGCGTTTATGGACAAGTGGTCCACCGACGATTATTCAAGCCGCGCCGCGAATGCCGCGATCTATCTGGCCGAGCATGACAGCGATACGAGCCATCTGATCACCTTCCTCGAAAAAATGTACGCCGAGGATTTCCAGCCTGAGGAAAGCTCGAATTACAAGTCCGTCAGCGACGATCAGATCAAGGAACAGATGATCGCCTCGGGAGTTTCCAAGGATGTGGCGGACAAGGCGTTTGGCCGCGACTACCAGGATTGGCTTGACGCCATCGACACCTATACGCCGAAGCGCTCCGAACTGTGGAACACGTCCGGAACCTACAAAGACAGCATGACCACCCCAACGGTGACCATCAACGGCAAGTTCTGGGATATGAACCAGTTGAGCACCGCGCAGGAGACCATTGAGGAAGGCCTGCTGGAGGCCATCGGAATCAAGTCCGACGACATCGGCAAGGAAGGCGTGATGCCCTCCATCGGCTCCGACAAGGATCCGATTTCCAACACCACTGGCGAGTGATCAGCCCTACGCAATCCTCATAATCGAAAAACAATAACCCCCTACTCGCCAGCGTGCCAGCCAAAGCGCAGTTCCAAGTTGACGGCATCGGGCACGCTGGTTATGCTATTCAATCGTTGCCGTTTTATGCATTATGCTAGAAAGCGGCACAAGCCTCCTTAGCTCAGATGGCCAGAGCGGCCGCCTTGTAAGCGGCAGGTCGTCGGTTCGATCCCGACAGGAGGCTCGAAACCCGTTTTGACGGGCTTTGACCTCTTACCGTGGGTAAGTGATCCAGAAGCCTTCCCCCAACTTATGGCTTCTGGCGACCGGACGAGGCTTCCCCCAACCTGCCTCGTCCGGGTAGGGGGCAGGACATCCCCTTCTCTCCTGCCCCCTTTTTTCTTTACTCCTTTTCCTCGAAAATGTGGCGGTATAGATAAAACCAGCGGAAACCATGCCATTCGTCCCGATCTGACCGTTACAATGACGGCGATGTAGGCAGTCGCTGGAAAGAGGACGTATGACAAGAAGGTGGACCCCCCGGAGATTCGTGACGCTTCGGCGTGTTCGAGTGACGGCATGCGTGGTCTCGTTGACGCTCGCCTCGACACTTGCATTCGGCGTAGGCGCGCGCAAAACCGTGGCTCTGACCATCGATGGCGAAACCACCACCGTAACCACATACGCGATGAGCGTCGACCGCCTGCTGCAGGAACGCGGCGTGAAGGTCAAAACGCACGATCTCGTGGAATCCACCAGCCCCACCAGCATGCTGAGCAACCATGACGTGGTGACGGTACGAAGCGCCTACCAGACCACCATCACCATCAACGGGCAGGAAGTGCCCTTCTGGACAGTGGCGACCAGCGCCGAACAGCTGATCGGATTCTTCGAACAAAACGAGGCCGACGCGGCAAAAGTCACCGTCAATATCGACAACGTGTACAACAAACTCACCGGCGGACTGATCATCAACCAAAACGGGCCGGTCACCGTCATCGCAGACGGGCAAAGTTCCGAAGCGCCAAATGGCAAACTGCCGGCGGCCTCCATTCTTGATTCCAAAGGCATCACGCTGAACAAGGAGGATCGCGTCAGCGTCGAAAAAGACAACGGCGAAACGATCCTGCGCGTCCGCCGCGTGACGCACGGCGAGGAAACACGCACGAAAGCGGTGCCTTTCGGCACGCAAACCATCGTCGATCCCAGCCTGCAGCCCGGCGAAGTCGTAGTCAGGCAGGAAGGCGAGGACGGCGAAATCCAGCAAACGTACGACGTCACGTATGTGGACGGCGAGAAAGAAAGCGAGACGCTGACCAACGAAACGACCACGAAAATCGCCCTCGATCAGATCATCGCAGTAGGACCGGCAGCTTCTTCCGACGATTCGGGGTCGGATGGCGGATCCGGCAATTCCGGAGATACCGGCAATTCCGACAATTCCGGGAAAAATGATAATTCCGGAAAGAACGATACTTCGGATAAGAACAACAATTCCGATAATTCCGACAAGAAAAACGATTCGAACAATAATTCCGATAATACGGACAATTCGAGCGACAACAAGAAGGACGATTCCGGATCGAAGACGGACCCGGATCCGACGCCAACTCCTGACCCGACACCCACGCCGGATCCGACACCCACCCCGACACCGCAACCTTCCGATCCTTCGGCAGGATGCCGCCTCTATCACCCCTCCCCCGCGCAGGCACAGGCCTACGCGGCCGGAGCCGCGGCGCAATATGGCTGGACCGGGCAAAACTGGACCGATCTGGTGAAACTGTGGACGCGTGAATCAAGCTGGCTGTGGTATGCGGAAAACGCATCTTCCGGAGCCTACGGCATCCCGCAGTCGCTTCCTGGCAGCAAAATGGCGGCATTCGGCGCAAACTGGCGTGACGATGCGGCCGTGCAGATCGACTGGGGCCTGAGCTACATCGCGCAACGCTACGGCAGCCCGTCGAAGGCATGGGAGCATTCCGAGCAGGTCGGATGGTATTAAACAACGCCGATCGCAACAATACGCAAACGCAACAGCGCACACTTTTCATACCAGTTGAACGGATAATGAGGTAATGACAGAACACGCGAACGAAACCAACGCAACCGACGAAATCGCGCAAGGCCGCCTGTTGGGGGCTGCCGACATTCGGCGTATCGCGGCCGAGGCCGGTATCAGCCCGACGAAAAAATTCGGGCAGAATTTCGTAATCGACCCGGGCACGGTTCGTCGTATCGTGCGCGAGGCAGGTGTGACCGCCGACGATCATGTGCTGGAAGTCGGACCTGGACTCGGTTCACTGACATTGGCGATTTTGGAAACCGGCGCCACGATGACCGCCGTGGAGATCGACCCGCCCGTTGCGGAACGACTGCCCGGCACCATCGCCGAATTCATGCCGGATGCGGTGGATCGTTTCCGCGTGGTCAATCGCGATGCGTTGACCGTGACACCGGAAAATCTGCCTGATTTCCAAAATGATGATTCGTTTACACTGGTCGCCAATCTGCCATACAACGTGGCCACGCCGATTCTGCTGACCTTGCTGGAACGTTTCGACAATCTCGGCACGTTCCTCGTGATGGTGCAGAAGGAAGTCGCGGACCGACTGAGTGAAAAGCCCGGTTCAAAGATCTACGGCACTCCAAGCGTGAAGCTCGCTTGGTATGGTACCGCGGAACGTGTGGGCATTATCGGGCGCAATGTGTTCTGGCCGGCACCGAATGTGGATTCCGCGCTGGTGCTGTTCAAACGATATGAGGGCGGGCACACGCCTTCGGCCAACAATCCCGACGGCTCCGTAGTGGACCGCGAAACCGTGTTCCGTCTTATCGACGCCGCATTCGGCCAGAGGCGCAAAACCCTGCATGCCGCGTTGAAGAAGATCGTGCCCTCCGAAGCGTTCGAGCAGGCGGGCATCGATCCGACGCGCCGTGGCGAAACGCTTGCCATCGACGAATTCGTGGCATTGGCACGAGCCGTGGGCGAGGTGTCGGAAGCATGAGCGACACCAACACCGCAATCAACACGGTCAGCGTGGACTGCCCGGCGAAAACGAATCTGACCCTGCACGTAGGCAGGCCACGCAGCGAATGGGGTGGCCGACACGAGCTCGACACCATCTACTGCGCCGTCGGCGTGTACGACACCGTCACCACCAGTCGCAAAAAGCCCGGATCCGGTTTCTCCCTGAATCTTGAAGGTGCCTATCTTGGCGATCTGGCCTCCTCCGGCAGCGACATGCGACGCAACCATGCCGTGCTCGCCCTGTTCGCCATGGCCGAAGCGAGCGGCCATGAACCGGATGTGGCGTTGAACATCGAAAAACGCATTCCCGTTGGCGCGGGCATGGCAGGAGGTTCCGCGGATGCGGCCGCCACGATTCTGGCGTTGAACACGCTATGGAATCTTGATTGGCCCATCGAACGGTTGCAACAGGTTGCCGCCACATTGGGCGCGGATATGCCGTTCTGCCTGACCGGAGGCTATGCGCGAGGCACCGGCTTCGGCGAGCAGATCGAACAACTCAGCGAAAACAGCGACGCCGTGCTGGAACTGACGGATCAGGGCTTTGTAGGCCGTCTGCTGGTCGGCGCGTATCAGGCGGAACTGCGCACGCCGGAAGTGTATGCCATGTTCGACCAAATCGGCGCCGGCGCAACCGACAACAATCATCTGCAACAGGCGTCGATCTCACTGCATCCACGCAGCGGACAGGCGATCGACGAAGCGTTGCAGGCAGGCGCCAAGCAGGCGTTCGTCTCCGGATCCGGCCCTTCCGTAATCGCATTCGTGCCAACCGACGATGCGGCACGCGCCGTGCAATCGGCATGGCAACAAAGCCGTTGCGTCGACCGCATCATCGCCACCAAGGCACCGGCCCATCCGATTGTGCATATCATCGCGTAACAGTAAGGTTGAAGTCAACCGATTTTTGGAGAAGGACTCGTACATGACTCAGGCTAACGACGAGCGCGCCGCGCGCAAACAGTACATTCGCCGCCGTCAAAAGGTGGTGTTCACCATCACCGGCACCATTTTGACGATCACATTGGTGATTTCCCTGCTGTTCTTCTTCCATGTTGGAGGATTGGGCAATGTCAAGTCGGCCGCGGTACAGCCGAATTACGGCCAGCAGGCCCCTTGCGCAGCACAGGAACAGGACGGCAGCAAAGGCAAGTACGTGGAAAACCGCAACATCACCGTGCGCGTGCTCAACGGCACTGAATTCGCCGGCTTCGCGCAAGCCGTCAGCAGCGCGTTGCAGAACCGCGAGTTCAACACCCAGGCAGCCGGCAACTACACCAGCTCCAAAGTGGAACGCACGATGATCATCTTCGGCAAGAACGCCATCAATCAGGCGTACACGGTGAACAGCAACTTCACCGACGCGACGATGGTGATGGACGATCGTGAGGATATGCTGATCGACGTTGTGGTTGGCGCGACTTTCGACAATCTGCAGAATCAGAAGAAGGTGCCGACCGCCGGCAAGGAGATCGACAGCTTCGAGGGATGCGTTACCGTCGACAAGATGACCGACGTACAGAAGGCCCCCGAACACGACGCCGTGTGATTTGCAGATTTTTTGATTTGCAGATTTTCGGATTGACCTCACGATTTCGATTTTTCACTGAAAATCAAGATCGTGAGGTCAATTCTTATATTCGTGGGTTAAATCGCGGGCAAAATCCTCCAGAGAATACCCCCGAAACCGCACTTTTCGGAACCGACTGACCTCACGATTCTATTTTTTGCCCGAAAAATCGAATCGTGCGGTCATAGAATCCAAATCGTGAGGTCAGCAAGCAGACTACTCGGCCTGCTGTTCCTCATACCAACGGTTCAACTCGGCAACAGCGACATCACGCTCGACCGGGCCGTTATCGAGGCGATATTCCAGCATGTGCTTGTACGCCTTGCCAACCAGCGGTCCCGGGTCAATGCCGAGCAGCTGCATGATTTCGTCACCGTTCAGATCAGGGCGGATCGCGTCGAAATCCTCCTTCTCCTTCAAATCGCGCACACGCTGTTCCATCTCGTCCATCGCCGACGAGAACACCATGGCCTTGCGCTTGTTCTGTGTGGTCGCGTCGGCACGTGTAAGGCGGTTCAGGCGCTCATACAGCGGACCCGCATCCTTGACGTAACGGCGGACCGCGGAATCCGTCCACGGCTCCTCCACGTAGCCATGGAAGCGCAAGTGCAGATTGACCAGCTCGCTGACGTCCTCGACCATATGATGGTCGAAATGCAATGCCTTAAGGCGCTTGCGAGTCATTTTCGCGCCGACCGCATCATGATGATGGAAGCTCACCTTGCCACCCGATTCGAAACGACGCGTCTTCGGCTTGCCGATATCGTGCATCAGCGCGGCCAAACGCAACGTCAGATCCGGTGCCGGCACAGGGCCGTCCGGGCCGGTTTCGAGGGCAACCGCACGATCAATGACGATCATGGTGTGCTCGAACACGTCCTTATGACGATGATGTTCGTCGATTTCGAGCTGCAATGCCGGAATTTCCGGGAAGACGATATCGGCAAGACCGGAATCGACCAGCGCTTCGATACCTGCGCGCGGGCGATCGGACAGCAGCATTTTGACCAGTTCGTCGCGTACGCGCTCAGCGGAAACGATTTCAATGCGATCGACCATGTCGGTCAGCGCTTCAGCGGTTTCCGGTTCGATACGGAAGCCCAGTTGCGCCACGAAACGTACGGCGCGCATCATGCGCAGCGGATCGTCGTCAAACGACTGGCGAGGATCGACCGGCGTGCGCAACACGCCCTTGGCCAAATCGTTCGCGCCGCCGAACGGATCGACGAATTCCAATTCCGGCACACGCAACGCCATGGCATTCACCGTGAAATCACGGCGGGAAAGATCGCCTTCCAGCGTGTCGCCATAATTGACTTCCGGCTTGCGCGAGTCGGGGTCATACGTGTCGGAACGGTAGGTCGTTACCTCAACCTGCACTTCCGTGCCATCCTCACGCCTGCGCATGGCGCCCAGCGTGCCGAATTTACGGCCCATATCCCAAAAGCCATCGCGCCCGAAACGGCGCAAAATGTGTTCAAACTGCTCAGGACGCGCCGATGTGCAAAAATCCAAATCATGCGATTTACGATGCAACAGCAGGTCTCGAACGGGACCTCCCACCAACGCCAATTCATAGCCTTCCGCGGCGAACATACGCCCTAATTCAATGGCCTCTGGCCACACTTCGAAGTTCACGCCATCCCTTTCCGGCACCACAAGTTTTCTGCTTTACCAGCATACCGTTACCCCACCTGCACACAGAATTGAGTATGGTTGGAATCATGATTACGCCCGCAGACCTTGCACGCATGCTTGCCCATGCTGCGGACGACCATGCCCAAAATCCGATGGAACCGGACAAACTGCTGTACACATCGCAGTCCGTTTCCTTGCGGCAAGAGACCATCATCACGCCCAACGCACCCACCCCGGCAATGATGCCGCAGCGGCGCGCCACGGACGGTCCGACCACGTTCGCCTCGCTCGACGCGCAGGAACTGCCGGTAGTGCGCGAATATTCGGCGGGAGGTCTCGTATTCGACGACAAGGGCCGTGTGGCGATCATCGCACGCCACTCGCGTAGCGGACATTTGGAATGGTGTCTGCCGAAAGGTCATATCGAAAAAGGCGAAACACCGCAGCAAACCGCCGTTCGCGAAGTTCACGAGGAAACAGGAATCCTAGGTGAAGTGGTCGATTCCATCGCCACCATCGACTACTGGTTCACCGGAACCAGCCAGCGCGTGCACAAGCTGGTGCATCATTTCGCATTGCGTCAGATCGGCGGCGAGTTGACGGTGGAAGGCGACCCGGAT
>OIZF01001429.1_pt1 | contig 13913 bp, 10 predicted proteins | sample 1588471 | NCBI WGS metagenome assembly OIZF01 (sample SAMN03283279) | human gut metagenome | biome: human-associated habitat; material: feces | host: Homo sapiens | place: Peru | collected 2012
CACCCGGTCAACCGGGCTGTCTCGAATCAGCTTGATTATTATAGCTGACTGCACCGAGAATGTCAATAGAAATGTACGAATTTTATAAATAAATTTTGCTTTGTGACTGATAAAGGAAGGAACAGAAGGAAAATTAAATGGAAATGGTATCTACAATCACTTCTCTTATCACGAATGTTGTCAATTTTGCAGGTGGCCTGTTGCTGCTGTTTGGTGCGGTGACACTGGGCACGAACCTCAAGGACCATAACGGCCCTATGGGGCAAAACTCCGGTCTGCTCAGCAGTCTGACCAATTGGAACGGTACATTGGCCGGCTATGCAGATTCTATCAACTCCGGCGTGGTCATGCCGATTGCCCTTACCGTTCTGGCACTTTTTATGGTGTTGGAACTTTACAATTTCACCCAGACCATTGCCATGAACGGCGGCAGCACAGCTTTTACGATTCAGCAGGTGGCGCTGGTCATGCTGAAAATCACGCTTTGCCGCTGGGCTGTACTGCATTCCACGGAAATTCTAAATGCGATGTTTGAGGTGGCTGCCACCGCGACAAACGGCATTGCCGGTTACGTAGGCAGCGGACAGGTCAACACCGAAGTCGACATTGAGAACGCAATCAGCGCACTGCCGGGCGGCATCGGCAATATGCCTGTGGCCATGGAGCTTATGGTCGTAAGCTGGATGCTGCGTCTTGTCAACATTGTGATCAATACCATCGTCGCGGCCCGCTTCATTGAGCTGTACGTTTATAATGCCCTGGCTTCCCTGCCGATTGCCACGCTCTGCTATCGGGAACTGCACGGTATTGCTGTAAATTTTCTGAAAAACTACATGGCGGTGGCGCTGCAAGGAGCCGTGCTCTATCTTGTCATTGGCTTCTACCCTGCCCTGACAGCTTCATTGGGCAGTGGCGGTGACATTACCGAGCAGGCCTGGGCCATGCTGGGCAAATCCGTTATTCTGCTGGTGGCCGTGTTTATGAGCGGACGGTTCACCAAAGCCATCACCAGCGCCATTTAATGGAGGAGTTCACCTATGCTCTCAACAAAAACCAATCTGGAAATCACGGAATACCACGAGAAATTTTTTCTCGGTCTGTCACTGCGGCAATTAGCCTGCTTTGGTGTCGCTGCCGTGCTGGCCATAGCGACCTGCTTTGTTTGTCTGCAATGGCTTCAGCTGGATATTCAGATGGTTTCCTACATCGTAATGGTAGAAGTTCTCCCCTTTCTTGGGCTGGGCTTTATCAGCCATAACGGGTATCCGTTTGAAAAGCTTGTAAAAATCTACTGGGCATGGTACTGCAGCCCCGCTGAGGTCGCAGTCTGCCCCCGTCAGGAGAAAAATTATGTTTTTACCAAAAAAGCACGCAGACATGCCCATCGAGCCGAGTGTGTTGGAGTCTTTGCGCGCACAGGAGAAATCGTTAAAACGCGAAAAAAAGAAAGCCGCCAAAGAACGGCGGCAGCACGCAAAGCAGTTAATAAAAGCCGAAAAGCATGCAAAAAAGCGCATTGCCGCACGCAAAGTGCCGCAGAAAGCCAGTGACTGCCTGCAATACCTGAGTATGTCGCAGGATGGCATCTGCGAGGTGGAACCGGGACTTTTCTCGATGACGATGGCGTTCACCGATGTAAACTTTCAGATTGCCATGCTGGAGGAGCAGAAGAACATTTTTACAAAGTACAGCGAGTTTTTGAACTACTTCGATCCCTCGCTGCATCTGGAAATCAACCTTGTCACCCGCAGCATGGATGAGGAGCAGTTCCGCCGCGACACCTTTCTGCCGCTGCGCGGGAATGACCGTGACCGCTACGCCGAGGAGATGAACCAAGTTGTGGCAGAAAAAGCTCTGCGCGGTCAAAACGGCCTGATTCGTGAGAAGTACGTCACCTTCAGCCTGCACGCCGAAAACTACCAGCACGCCAAGGAGCAGCTGGAAAACCGTGCTGCCGACATTGCCGATCACTTCAAGCGTATGGGCAGCAGTACACGCATCTTGTCCGGCATTGAACGCCTGAGCCTGTTGCAAGGCATCATGCGGCCCAATGAGGAAATGAACTTTTCCTATGACTGGCTGCTGGCTGAGGATAACCTTACCACAAAGGACTTTATCTCACCCAGCTCTTACAACTGGCACCCGGAGCATGACGACTCGCGCGCCGTTTACCGTGACCGCTATCAGTTTGGCGATAAAATCGGCAAGACAATGTATCTGCGGGGCATAGCACCGGAAATGAAGAACGGTTTGTTCTCTATGCTGTCCGAGCTTCCGTTTGACCACGTGATCACAATGCATGTTGACGCTATGGACCAGGCAGAAGCTGTCCAGGAAATTGAGAAAAAGCTCGCCTATATGCACAAGGAAGAATACGATGCCATCGCCAAAGCACGCGAGCGAAATATGCCTGCCAGCATAGCTGTGAGCTATGATCTGAAATCCAAAATGCACCACACAGAGCAGATGATGGATGACATTACAACCAGAAACCAAAAAATCTTCAAAGTCTGCATCCTCATTCACACCTATGGCGATTCCAATGCGCAGTTGGACGAGCGCGTGCGGCGCATTTGCAGCACCGTACAGCAACAGACCTGCCGCTTTGACAGCATTTTGTATGAGCAGCGCAACGCCATGAACAGTATGCTGCCGCTGGGCAAGAAGTGGCTTGGGCTGGAACGCACGCTGGAGACCGTCAGCACGGCCATCTATGTGCCGTTCACCACGCAGGAGCTGTTCCAACCGGGCGGTCTGTATGAGGGCATCAACGCCCGCAGCAAGAATCTGATTCTGTGCAACCGCAAGCTGCTTCCCGCCCCTGCCGGTATGGTGCTGGGCATGACGGGCTACGGCAAGTCTTTCTCTGTAATGCAGATGGTTACCAATATCATGCTTCGCTGGCCTGATGATGATATTGTTCTCATCGACCCAGAGCAGGAGTACACGCACCTCGTTACAGCCATGGGTGGCGTGGTAATTGACATTTCTGCGTCCAGTCCCTCCCATATCAATCCCATGGACATCACAGAAGATTACGGCGATGATGAGGACCCCATCCGACTGAAAAGTCAGTTTTTGCAGAATTTCTGCCAGCTGATTCTGCACAGCTCCGAATTGTCGCCCCAGGAGCGAACCTTTATTGATGTAGCTGCCGGCCTGACCTATCAGCACTATATGGCAAACCCGAAACGTGAGGAAATGCCAACGCTGCACGACTTTTATAGAAATCTTGCGCTGCAGGGAGAGGAAGTCAAGCCACTGCTCACGGCATTGAAGCTATATGTAAGTGGCTCCATGGACCTGTTTGCCCACCAGACCAATGTGAACGTGCAGAACCATTGCATCTGCTTCAACACGGTCAAGCTGGGCAAGTCGATGCAGTCCATCGGCATGCTGACGGTGTTGGATCAGGTCTGGAACCGCATTACCCGCAATCGCGTGCTGGGCCGCCGTACCTGGGTGTTTACCGACGAGTTCCAACAGCTGCTGGGCAACAAGGATTGCACAGATTTTTATTTCCAGTTGTCCAGCCGCGCCCGCAAGTGGGGTGCGATTCTGACCTCTATCACCCAGCATGTGCGCTCGGTTCTGGACAACGAGGATGCACGCCGTATGCTGTCCGACTGTGGATACATCAAGCTGCTGAACCAGTCCCCCGACGATGCCAACGATCTGGCACGGCTGCTGCACATCTCCAACGAGGAAAAGCGGTACATCGAAAACGCCGAGGTCGGCAGCGGACTGCTGATCGTGTCTAAGACAGTCGTGCCCTTCAACAACGATTTTCCGAAGGATACCGAGCTGTTCCGGCTGATGGATACATCTCCTAATCGAAAGTCTTAATGCGTTATGCTTACACCAGCACATCTCTAAAAATAACCTCACGGAGTCTGCCATGTCAGAACTATTCACGCAAAATTATAGCGACAAACCTTTATTCCATACCGATACTGACATATCGGAACGCCTGCACAATCAGGTAGATGAAGCATCAAACGGTGAGGAACTGCTAGATGACACCGAAGGTCAAGCCGAGTCACTGCTATCAAATGACAATTATGTAAGTGAAACGAAAGATACAATTTCAGACGATAGCGATGATGTAGCAGAAAGCTTATCACCTCCCGCCGAATGTAGCAGGAAATACATCACCGGTACCAACACGCCCCGGGCCAGCCGCAGCAATGCCTACTACGAACTGCTGTGCAATCAGCAGACAAGCGGCTGCCGTTCCCCTGCCATGCGCGGCACAACAGCCGCAGCGCGCGGCATCACGAGTGCTGGCGGACTGGTCAGCTGCCAAGAGGACTTTGCCACCGATGCTGCGCAGGATGTCGGCGTACACGGCGCGGCGGCAGGACTGATTTTGCAGGAGACCTTTCTCGGGACTGCCGCGGAGGACGTCGGCATACTGGGCAGCTACGCCGTGAAGGGCATTAAGGATGTGCGGGACGGCACGCGCACCGCCGAGGAGGTCCTGCACACAGGCGGCGACGTGCTGCGGATGGAGCTGGGAAGCTCTGCGGTACAAATCGGCTCTGCCGGTGCCCGGACGGCCTTGCATTATGCGGAGTCGTTCTCGACCAGTGCGGACGATTTTGCTGACCACGTACCGGGCATCATCAGTAAAACAGGCTTTCAGACCGGTCATAACGTTATCAAAGTAGCACGGTTCTTTGCCCATCCTGTCAAAGCGCTTACTTCTATCGGCAGGACGGCGCTTATTTGCGGCGCAATCATTCTATTGTTGCTGATTATTGGGCTGCTAGGCCAGATGAGCGGTACTACAACGACCAGCGTGCTGTGCGCCGACAGGCCGGAGGATATTCAGCAGCTTGTCGAAAGCATCAATACCTACCGCAACGAGGCCGCCACCGACGAACTGCGCAGGGCCTTTCGCAACGATGTCGACCCCAACGGCAATCCCTACGGCTACGACACGCTGACCGGCCAGCGCAGCAACAATATGCAGCATGGCGTCACATGGAGCTACGCCAACGGCATCTATAATGATACAGCGGAGATCATCTCAATGGCCGCGGTCTACTATCAGCAGGACTGGCCCAGTTCACAGGAGCTTGCGGCTTTTACGGACGACATACCGTTTACCCGGTACTGCCGTGCCCTGACAGCCTACGGCATGGAGATTACCGCGCGGGAGTCCGCGCCCTACTCCTGCATCAGCTATGGCGGCTGCGTCAATGGCTACCGCAGCGAGGGCGAGACCGTGACCATCACAGAGTATCGATGCGAAACGCACACCTGTGCCCAAGGCAACGAAGAATGCGGGCACTACCACAACGGAATATGGGAATGGAGCGACGGCCACGAGGATGGCAGCAGCCGCCCCGAATGGATCGAAGACGGCACACACGATGTGACCGTCTTTTTTCCTGTCATTTTCCCGGATGGGGCTGCGCAGTCAGAGCTATGCACGTTGCCGGACGATTACGCCCAGGTTGTCGATGGCAAAATTGCCGCAGAGGACTGCACCGGCAGCATCGTGCTGGATGAAAGCGCAAATCTCTACAAGGGCGAGCTGAACGACTGGTTTTATGCCCCGAACGAGCGCACCGCCACCTTTACGGTGGAAACCACTGACGGTGACGAAGCTATGACGAAGGACTATACCGTGACCTTTGCCAACGCAACCGCAATCCCATGGTGCCCCGGAGAGCTGCACGACGGCCAGTACGGCCACTATGATCTGAACTGCACAATTTACCTGACCGGTTATGACCGCTATGCTGACCCGGAAACCGAGGCACCCAATGGCGCGAACGGCGGCACGGGCAATCTGGAGGCACTGGCCGCAAGCAGCAACGACGGCACGCTGACACGTACCGTCATCAAGCAGGATCAGTACGGCAATGCGTATGCGGGCAATGCGGTCACTGCCCGCTTTACGAAAACTGTAACACTGCCGCCAGGCGCAGCAGGCTTCAAGGGCTGGTACGAGAACGGCGCGGACGCTTATGGCAACGTGGAATGGGCATCCCTGCTGTATCGCATGGACTGGGATGCGTTGTACAGCGTGGCTGACGGCATCAAGTGCCGTTCCATAGGCTCTGCTTTGACTACTGACGAGTTGCAGGCATTGCTGGCCGGACTGAACATTGACCCGGACACCGCGCGCGGGCAGGTCGTAGCCTTTGCCATTAGCTGCCAAGGTCATTTTGTGTACGGGCAACCCTCGTCGCTGCGCGGCGGCCCCGGCAATGCCAGCGTCGGGATGAATTTGGACTGTTCCAGTTTTGTGCAGTACTGCTACTGGGCACAGGGGCTACCGTTTGCAGCGGGCAATACAGCCGCCTATGGCCGCACCGGTGACTTACGGGCAATCTCCCCCGCCGAGGTTCAGCCGGGCGACCTGCGGGTCGTCTATGCCGCGGGCGGTGAGCAAGGGCATGTGCAGATGGCACTTGGCGGCGGCGCGTGGATCGAATGCTGTTATGGCTACGGCGTCTGCGTAAACATGTCCAACGCATGGATGGAGAGCCGCGGCTGTCATTACTTTACCTATGCCGGATTTTAAGGAGGCGCTTTTCATGAAAAGAGTTCTGGCAATTTTGCTTTTTGTTCCGCTTGTCATGGCGCTGGCACCGCCCTGCCATGCAGCGGGAAACGGTGAAGTTGCGGTATCCTTGGTAGATGTTCCCGCGGAGCTGAAGGAACGTTCCGTGCTGATTACGCTGGGCAGCGGCCCCAACGACACGGACGCTGTTCTTGTAGTGCTGAACGGCTTGAACCAATATAGTCAGACCGTAACGCTGCCGGAGGGCACCTATTACTGCAATGCCGCTGTGCAGTACGACTTCCTAAACGATTGGCCGCTGCACGAGGTTGACGACACCACCTTTTTGCAGATTGAGGCTGGTGGTCAGTATGCGTTGCAATATGCGTTTACCGACGAGAGTTGGTTCACGGAAGTGACCGGGCAGACACGCTATTATACGCCGCTACCGCTGCGCCAACCGCTTGCTGATTATCTGCCCGAGGCAGCCCAGATCAGTGCGTATCTGACAGCACCTGCTGGCTTTTCTCAGCACTGTATCGTCTACCTGCAGAACCTGTACAGCGGTACAGTATACGCGCTGGATGTATACGAATCCAACCATCTGGCCGCCGTTTGCACGGAGGCTGACAGTGGACTGTATGCGTTTCTATCCGCCCGCGTTGCAGGCGATGCTGCGGGACGATACCAGTTCGAGTGCGAGCAGCAAGAGCTGAATACCGATGATGGCGCGAGCTTTCACCTGACGGTAGCAGACACGAAAAATCCGGATACCGAGTTGTGCACGCCCAGCCGTGACGAGAACGCCGCTGTACAGCGCGCGGCGGCCTATAATGCACCGGCTACCGCTGCGCCGTCTGCGACGCCGACACCGGAGCCGACTTCTTCTCAACCTGTCCAGCAGAGCCAAAAGCCAGCAAATCCGTTCTGGAATGTGCTGGACTTTTTGCCCATCGTTTTTATCGGAGCTGGGCTGTTCTGGTTTCGCCAGAAGAACCGCCGCGGCGGCCCGAAGGGGTAACCAGAGCGTAAGCGATGGTTAGCAAGCATTGCATCTGTAAAACAGATTCTGATTTAAGGACACCCTAAAACCCGTTTAGAAAGAGATTCACTGCATCTGATTCTGAAAGAAGAAAGGCTACAATATGGACAAACGTGAACGGCCTATTTATAAAGCAGTATTTTTTTCTGAAGAAGAATGGCAAATCGTTGCAAAGAAAATGCAAGAGGCTGACATCGGGAGCTACTCTGTTTTTTGCCGGGAAATGCTGCTCAACGGCGAAGTCAAGCATTATGACTTTTCGGTTTTAAAGGAGTTGTCCAGTAATATCGGACGCATAGGCGTTAACATCAATCAAGTTGCAAAAAGATGTAACGAGAATCACTCGGTAACAGAAGCCGATGTGCAACAGCTACGGCGCTGCTATCAGGAGTTGAAAAGTCTATGCTTGGAAAAGTTAACTAAAATGTTGCGGAAGATTTGCTGATATATAATCTTGCAATAATATACAACAGCTTTTGGATTTTGCCGCGAACATCCAGGAATATAACGGTAACACAAAAATGGCCATCACAAAAATTCATGCTATCAAATCGACACTTAGTAAAGCCATCCTCTACATAGAGAATCCAGATAAAACCGCTGGGCAAGCGTTGATTTCCGGCTATAATACCGAACCACAAACGGCTTCTTTCGATTTTGCGATTACTGCTGCGATGGCACATAAGGCCAGGAGCTTTCAAAATAGGAAGCCCGGCAATCTCGCCTACCATCTCATACAATCCTTTTCCCCGGACGATGCCGTCACGCCTGAGCTAGCCCATGAGCTAGGCCGCAAACTCGCGATGGAATTTACGGAGGGAAAATTTGAATTTGTTGTTGCCACCCACATCGATAAGGACTCCATTCATAACCACATCATTATCAATGCCGTTTCCTTTTACGATTACAAAAAGCTGCGCACTGTTCCCTACCGCACCGCGCAGCAAATCCGTAGTATCTCGGATCGGCTCTGTATGGAATCACAGTTGTCTGTTATTAAAGATCCGCAACATCTAGGCCAACTCTATCCCACTCACATACAGAAGAAACGCACAACCAGCAATCGCACTGAAGTCCGCAAAAAGCTCAACTTTTGCCTGGAGCGTGCCACCAATTATGCCCAGTTCCTGCAAATGACACAGGAACTGGGCATTTCTGTTTGCCAACGCGGCAAGCATATGACCTACTTGCTAGAGGGCGCGGGGCGTGCAATCAGAGATACATCACTGGCCGATACCGACAAGTTCACATATGCCGGCCTCATAGAGCGCTTAGAGGATAACGCTGCCGAACAGCTATTTATTCGTGAGCGCATAGCTAAGATACTTCCGAATGTCTCAACCTTTGCTGACTTTGCAAAGTTGCTGCAGTCCGAGGGGGTTAAGATACGGGTAAAGAAGCAATCCGGACAGCTTTTGTATAAGGCTGTCGACTTAGATGGTGCATGGATACCAGCGGATGCTTTAGGAGATGGATTTACACTCGCAGGCTTAGAAAGTGCGATAAAGAATAAATCAGGAATCCTTGACACAAATCATAGTACGTCGATTGCAGAGCTATATCATGAATTGACTACAAACTATTCGCAGAGTTGTGATACATCTGTCAGACTCACGTCACGTCAGATATGTTCTGCCGGCAAGCGCGGTGTTCTGCTGCAAATCCATGACTCAAGTGGCAATCCGGCAAAACTGATGATTGATAACAGCCATATTCATACGACTCCTGATGGGTCTGTATCTGGCGACATCGGCGCGGCTTTTTCATATGATATAACTTACGATGACGGCACACATGGCACAATTCGGGGCACTGATTTGATTCGACAAATCGATGAAGAGAATCTGACGCAGCCACTGATTGTAAGCTTGACCGCTGATCAGATCATGGCCATGAGCCTGCGCGGAGTGACAGTGCATTTGCCGCAATATCACATTGAGCGGTTATTCATTCAAGAACGCTATGTACAGCGAAACGTCGAGCAAGGAAGCTGTGCAATCAGTCTATATCCCGGTTGGCAGTACAGCTATGTGCCAATTGGCAGCGAGAAGACGCGAAAATCAATCAGTGGCGCTGAACTAGCGCAGTCGCTAGGAGGTGTGGTGCAGGTTGGCACTTCTGAAAGCAGTTTGGCCCGTCGTGTCGCTAATGTGGAACGCCGTGCAGGAATTGCAAATGCCCAAGAGCTTGGAAAACTCTTGGGCAGCATGGCTGATAATGGTCTACATTCAGCTGCTGACTTTGATAAACAAATCAGTGCATATCAACGCGAAGAAATGAAGCTCCGCAACAAGATTGCAGAGCTTCGTTCCAAAAGCAAAATTTATGCAGCAACGGCTCATAATCTGCAGGCGTGCCACACCTATAAATCTGTTTGGTTGGAGTATGCGTCTAAACCACTTGCCCAGAAGGATACCTTCTATAAGCAAAATGAAGCCGCCCTGCAAACGTATAGCAGAGCGGCTTCACAACTTGATGGAATGGGAATTTCGCAACTTGTTGAGCCGGAGAAAATTCAACGGTTGATCTCTGAAACAGAAAATCGCATTACTGAACTCGTTGCTGAATTGGAAAAAGTGCAAAATGCTGATAATGGCATCCAAGAAGATAAAGAAAGGGTTAAGCAAATTCAAAGCAACGAAATTAATGGGACGTATAGTGCTTTTTCTCGTGCATAAAGGATTTAATATTCCTTGGCAAAATATGTGTTCAAATCATTGCTGCTATTACAAGATCAGTCTCTGCGGAACAAATCGCGGGTGTATACTTTTTCCTGCACATCATCAAGGCAGCTATCATAGCGGTTGGCAATAATAGCCCGGCTGCGTTTCTTGAATTCCGCAAGGTCATTCACAACCTCACTACCAAAGAAAGTACTGCCGTTTTCCAACGTCGGCTCATAAATAATGACCGTTGCCCCTTTTGCTTTAATGCGCTTCATGACTCCTTGAATCGAGGATTGCCGGAAGTTGTCCGAGTTCGACTTCATCGTCAGGCGGAAAACGCCAACTACAACATTGTGTTCCCTGCTCGGATCGTAATCCTCGTTAGCCTCGTATGCGCCAGCAATTTCAAGGACATGGTCTGCTATGTAATCCTTGCGCGTTCTGTTACTTTCAACAATAGCCTGAATCAGATTCTCGGGCACATCGGCATAGTTAGCCAGCAGCTGCTTGGTGTCCTTGGGCAGGCAGTAGCCACCATAGCCGAAGCTGGGATTGTTGTAATGGCTGCCAATGCGCGGGTCGAGGCAAACGCCGTCGATGATCTGCTGGGTGTTCAGACCCTTGCTCTCGGCGTAGGTGTCCAGCTCATTGAAGTAGGCCACGCGCAGCGCCAGATAGGTGTTGGCGAACAGCTTGACGGCCTCGGCCTCGGTGAAGCCCATGAACAGCGTGTCGATGTTCTCCTTGAGGGCACCCTCCTGCAGCAGTGCCGCAAAGGTGTGCGCAGCCTCCACCAGGCGCGGGTCGTTCAGGTCAGTGCCGACAATGATGCGGCTCGGGTAAAGGTTGTCGTAGAGTGCCTTCGACTCGCGCAGAAACTCGGGGCTGAAGATGATGTTGCTGCTGCCGAATTTTTCGCGCACCGACACCGTGTAGCCCACGGGAATCGTCGACTTGATGACCATGACGGCGTTGGGGTTGTACCGCATGACAAGCTGAATGACCGCCTCGACAGCCGAGGTGTCAAAGTGCTGGGTGCGGCTGTCGTAGTTTGTGGGCGCGGCGATGACGACAAAGTCCGCGCCGCTGTACGCCTGCGCCGGGTCAAGCGTGGCGGTCAGTTTCAGTTCCTTTTCGGCCAGGTATTTTTCAATGTATTCGTCCCGGATCGGAGATTTGCGCCGATTGATGAGATCGACCTTGGCCGGGATCACGTCAATCGCGCAGACCTCGTGGTGCTGCGCCAGCAGCGTTGCAATGGAAAGTCCCACATAGCCCGTTCCCGCAACCGCAATTTTAAGCATTTTGTCCATAGCCGATTCCTTCTCCGTGTTATTTTGGCGGCACCGGCGGACGCAGTGTGCATCCTGCGGTGCTTTTGTTTTGGTATTGCCTTATAATAAATGTATTATAACACGAAGTTGGGAGTGTGGCAACCGGGCGGTGGGCAGTTTACGCATGCCGCTTTTTGTCCAGACGAATTTTATCGCTTATCATGGCAATAAATTCACTGTTCGTCGGCTTGCCGCGCAGGTTGTGGATCGTGTAGCCAAAGTAGCTGTTCAGCGTGTCCACGTCGCCGCGGTCCCAGGCGACCTCGATGGCGTGGCGGATCGCGCGCTCGACGCGGCTGGCCGTGGTCATGTTGCGCTTGGCGATTTCGGGATAAAGCCGCTTGGTCACGGCGTTGATGTAACCGTGGTCGGAGATCGTCAGCAGAATTGCGTCGCGCAGGAACTGGTACCCCTTGATGTGCGCGGGTACGCCGATCTGGTGCAGAATTTCCGTCACGGTCAGCTCGTCGCTGTCCTGCGAGACGACCTGCGGGCGTATCGTGTTGCCCGCCGCCTTCAGCACACGGCTGACGAGGACCGACTCGTCAAACGGCTTGACAAAGAAGAACGAGAACCCGCTGTCCAGAAGCTCCTGCTCCATCTCCTCGCTCTGAAAGGCCCCCGTGACGAAGAACGTCGTGCGGGTGCTGCTGGTGTTCTGGGCCTCATAGCGCTGCTTGACCGTGATCGCGTCCAGGTCCGGCATGAACGCATCCAGCAGAACGGCCTGCGGGTGGACGGCCAGAAGGGTTTCCAGGGCCTTGGTGCCGTTCTTCTCGCAGACGGTCACGGCAACGCCTTTGGCTTCCAGCGCACGGCTGCACACGGCGGACACCTGCGTGTCCGTGTCGGTCATTACAAATTTGATCTTTTCCATCGTCACATATCCTCCATACATTTTGAGCTGCGCGTACCCCGCGTGTAAACTTCGCTCGGTTTCTGTTTACATTGGGAATTCTACCATATTTTCCCACATATATCAATAGATTTCCCGCTGTTTTTCGGTATTTCCCGAAACTTTCGTTCGACAATTTTTTCTATGATTCGTCAGCTATCGGCAAAATAGTACACGTATCAGCATCATTTTATTCTTTTCGTAGTTTTTGTTGTCGGTCAGCAGTCCCGCTTTTTCGTCCACCGCGTCCAACTTTCGGCGCTCATTTGCTGCTGGCGACAGCATCCGCTTTTTCCAGCATGGTTGTCGCAAAGATCGCGTAGCCCCTGGTCGGATCGTTCACCAGCACATGTGTCAGCACCGCCGCCAGACGGCCATTCTGCACAATGGGTGAGCCGCTCATGCCCTGCACTACGCCGCCGGTGGCGTCAAGCAGGCGCTTGTCCGTCACGCGGATCAGCAGGTTTCGGTTCGGGTCGCTGCCGGTCATCGTCACACGCTCGACCTGGATCGTATAAGGCTGCGCCGTCGTGCCCAGCACGGTGGTCCACAGCTCGGCCTCGCCGGGGGTGACCTCCTGCAAATTTGCCACGGGCAGCGCCGGAGCGGTGCAGCTGCCGGTGTAGCTGCCGTAGACCCCGGCGGCATCGTTGGCCAACACGGTCCCGGCGGGCGCGGCGGCGAACTCCCCGCGCAGCTCGCCCGGGCTGCCCGCTGCGCCGCGGATGCAGCCGGTGATCGTCACCGGGACGATCTCCCCGGAGAGCAGCGTCAGGTCTGCCCCTGTGTCGGCATCACTGATGGAATGCCCCAGCCCCGCGAATGTGCCCCGCTGCGGGTCCACAAAGCTCATGGTGCCGATGCCCGCGCCCGAGTCCCGTACCCAGACGCCCGCCTTGTAGTGACCGCTTTCGTCCGCCGTCGGGGTCAGCGTCGCCGTGTGCCGGGCACCGCTGCGCCGGTACACCACGGTCAGGGGTGCGCCGCCCGCCGCCTGAATGGCCGCGGTCAGGTCCTCGTTGCTGCGTACCGGCCTGCCGTTGGCGGAGACGATCAAATCACCCAGCCGCAGCCCGGCTGCCTTGGCGGGGTTCTCGCTGCCCAGCGCCGTGTAGCGATCCGAGAACGCCACGACAAGCGCCCCGTCGGAGAACAGCTTGACGCCGAACGGCGTCCCGCAGACCTGCACGGTGCGCCGCTCGGTGCTGACGGCACGCACGGTCTTGACCGGCAGCGTGCCGAACAGCGTCAGCGTGACGTTGGCGCTTGTGTCAGGCGTCGTGCTGTCCGCGGCCACGCTCCCCTGCCGCTTTTTTACGGTCAGGTAGGGCATCGAGGCAATTTCCAGCTCCGCCGCCGGGCCGTCGGTGTAAAGTGTATCCGGCAGAGCCGCCGCCAGGCCCGCCAGTACCACGGCCGCCAGCAGGGCCGCCGCCGCCAGGACAACCGCCGCATGCCG
>OIZF01001431.1_pt1 | contig 13908 bp, 13 predicted proteins | sample 1588471 | NCBI WGS metagenome assembly OIZF01 (sample SAMN03283279) | human gut metagenome | biome: human-associated habitat; material: feces | host: Homo sapiens | place: Peru | collected 2012
GCCTTTAATTAAAATATTAAGTTTAAGTAATGATTTTCGTTTTATTCTCATATCAATACCAACTTTCTATATATCTAGTATACTATTTTTTACCTCTATTGTAAACTTTGTTTAATAACCTTAGCAATATTTATTGTATTCCTTCTTCTTTTACATCTATTCTAAATATATATTTTATAGCACCATATATCATTATACTAGATGCAAAAAACCAAGCCAAAGGATCAGCAAATGTCAAGCCATATAAAGCTTTACTCTTTGCATTAATATTAATTGGTCCACCATTAATTAAACGTGGAACAATTAAACAAATAGATGTTCTAGCAACTAATTCTCCTATTCCTGCAAGAAATGGAAATAGTGATACTCCTATTCCTTGTAAGGAATTTCTTAAAATAAATAAAACTCCTAATATATAATAAAGTGATAGGTCACAATATAAATACATATTACCATAATGAATTGTAAGATCATTGATTTTATCATCTGAATAAAAAATATGAAGATAAAAACCATTAATAGTTAACAAGAAACCGATGCCTGCGCAAAGTAAGTAAATAACAAAAGCAATAATAAACGCCTGCTTTACACCACTTTTAACTCTGTGCTTATCATTAGAGCCATAATTTTGACCACAATATGAAAGCATTGCGGTACCAAGAGCGTTAAATGGACACATTAAGAAATTATTAAGTTTAGTAGCGGCACCAAAACCATTTTGAGCATAGGCTACTACTACTTCACCAGTTGTTGATGTATCAAATTTAACGATAATTGCTTGCATTACGATAAGACCAATACATAAAATGGAAAATTGAAAAGCTAATGGCAATCCTAATTTTAAATGTCTTAGAATAAAGCTTCCATCTAACTTAAAATCTTCTTTGCTTAATCGATATTCCTTATAGTGAATAAAAGTATATCCGAAGCAACCTATTGCTGAAATAGCTTGGGCTATTACAGTTGCGATACCGGCTCCTTTTACACCCCATTTAAATCCTGCTATAAATAAAATATCAAGTAAAATATTTAAAATAGTTGAAAAAATCAAGAATAAAAGTGGTGTTAAAGAATCACCAACACTTCTTAAAAATGAGCAAATAAGGTTATAAAATATTTGGGTAATTGTACCAATAAATATAATTAATACATATGTATAAGCAGCCTCATATATTTCATTTTGAACAGGATTAGAGGAACTTTTAAGTCCAATTGACATAAGTAATGGATTAATACATAAAACGGCTATAATCGTTAATATAACGCTAATAGCAAAGGATAGCATGATTTGCGTTGCAAATGATTTTCTTACACCTTCTAAATTCTTTTGACCAATATAGTTTGATGTAACAACTGAAAATCCCGCTGTACAACCAAATGCAAATTGTAATACAATAAAAACGATATTACCTGTATTGTTTACACCTGCAACCTGGTTTTCATTCAAATATTGTCCACAAATAGCTGCGTCTGCAATCGTATATATTTGTTGAAAAATATAACTTAATAAAATCGGAATTGAAAACCAAACAATTACTTTCCAAATTGTTCCTTTTGTTAAATCTATAGGTTCAAATATTTTTTTTAATTTATTCATCTAAATCACCTTTTTTACATTACCACATTATAGTTATTTTTTTTAATTTGTAAAGTGATTTTTAGCTGTTTTTTTATAAAATTTGGATATAAAAAAATCTAGACTTTCGCCTAGATAATTAATCCATGTATTCAACATAATTTACATATTCAAGTGCTTTTAAATTATTTAACAATAAATCATGCTTAATATATTTACCTTGTTCGTTTTTATTAATCTTTAAAGCTATTGAATAAACACTTAATCCTGTATTTGCATAAGCAGGATCATATGCAATTGATAATACTTGAATGTTATTACTTCTAACATACTCTAAAAGTTTTTTTAAATCTGGTCTTGATAATAATTCAATATGAATATCAACAAGCTTAGCTCTATCTTGAAGACTTTGTTCAATCTTTGGAAGTAATACAAGAGCAAGTAAAATAACAATCGCAGCTGCTATAGCCATGGTATAAAAACCAATGCCAATTGCAAGACCTACACATCCACAAGCCCATAAGGCTGCAGCGGTTGTAAGACCTCTTACTTGGTTACGACTTGTAACCATAATAGTACCAGCACCTAAAAATCCAATTCCTGTTACAACACCAGCTCCTAAACGAGCAACATCGGCCGAATCCGAAATAAATTGATTTGTCATCATAGCTGCACATGAACCTAGACATACAAGAATATAAGTTCTAAGTCCTGCTACATGATGCTTCGAAGCACGTTCAGCACCAATTATTCCACCAATTAAGCAAGACAGCACTACTCTAAGTATTACTGACCATACGTTAATATCATAAGCCCAATCCCCCACTAACTTTACTATCGGATCTTGATAGCTAAGTAGCATAAATATCACTTCTCTTTCTTTTTTACCTGTAGAATAAGTATATCATATTTTGCAATAATTAAGAAGAGATATTTTATTTGGAGTATAAAAAATTATTTCTTAAACGATTAAAACGTATTTACCTCTACATCCTCATTTTCTTTATTTTTCTTTATCATTCCCGTAATTCTTATTTCAAGTACAGCCCCTGGTGCAAGGGAAATATTAGAAATAATAACCTCATCTAAATTAAAAGAAACCTCACCAACAGGCGATAATACCTCATAATAACCATTTGGCATTGGATCTAAAACCTTAACTGAATCATCTTTCAAAGTAAAATTAGATATATTCTTATCTCCTAGATTTTTTAAGGTTACAATAAAAGTAATTGTATCTTCTGGAAAATAATAATCATCTGGTTTATCACAAACCTTTTCTATTGATATCACATCAGATGTAAATACACTAAAGCTTGTAGATGCTTCCTTTAATGACTCAACACTTTCTTCATGTCTATACATATTTAAAAAGCTCTTTATAATATTTGCCATATGTTCATCTCCATTTAAACATATGATTTAAATTATAAATTTAGCACTTTAATTATAATGACAATTATTTATTATAATTATTAAATTCAATATAGCCTAATAAATATAAAAAAGCATATGCTGGAATCCTATAAATTAGCTTACCATTATAATCCTCAATTCCGAAATCGTCACCACGTTTAGTAATTACTAGATTAGGTGTTTTCCCATCATAATTTTGGACAATGGCATCCGTTTCTTTAATATCAGATTTTTCTCGATATTTAACCTCCATCATTATCATAAATTTATTTCCTTTAACAACGATGTCGATTTCCTTACCTTTTTGACCATCTCTATAATATCCAACTTTACATGGTTCATTAAAATAAAATGATTTAATATGTTTAAAAACAGCTGTTTCAGCTAACATTCCAAGTTCTTCAGGATTACTTGATATATTATCATTCATTAAAACAGCATTTCTAATAGCAGCGTCTGATATATAGATTTTATTTTTTACTTTTAAAACCTTCTTACCTGTTACATCAATAGGCTCACTTATATATATTAAATTAGCAGCTTCAAGCTGTTCAATATACTTTTGAACAGTTGTTCGTGTAACCCCCGTTAATTCTTTAGTCATAGTATCTATGCTAATAATATTTGACGAACTATAACACAAGAATAAAAATACTTTTTCAACATCTGATACGTTACGAGTACCATATATTGCAGGAAGATCTCTTTTTATAGCCTTATCAACAATATCTTCTCTTAAAATTCGTTGTGCATAATAATCATCCTTTGAAAGTGCAAGTTCAGGAAAATCTCCAACATTTAAATATCTTATAAAATGAGGCTGTAAATATTCTAATTTTTTAAATATATTTAGTTGTTCCTGATGTGATAATAAATACATTTGCGTAGGTTTAATATTAAGGGCTATATTAGGCTTTTCAATGTTTAATAATTCACAATACTCAAAAAAAGATAATGTAGGAACAGAAATAACAGTCCATCTTCCTAAACCACTTTCAGATTTAACTTTATCATTTAATATAGGACTTGCTGAACCTGTAGCCATAATTCTTATATTAGGATTAGTATCATACAATACCTTCATCCAAACATCCCAATCTTCTGCATATTGAATTTCATCAAAGAAAAAATAAACAAATTCATCGCTGCATATATTTTCTTTATAAACATTTATAATCGCTTCAAGATTACATAATTTAAAAAGAGGATGTTCAAGGGAGATAAATAATATATTTTTAGAACTAACTTTTTGTTCCAATAATGAAGCAATCGATTGATACATTATTGTTGTTTTTCCAGTTCTTCTTGCACCCGAAAGTAGGGTCGCCCTTCTTATTGTTTCATGAAGAAAAGCATGATTTGCTTCATAATATGCTACTCTTTTCATTTTTTTATTAAATTGTGTACTAACAGAATCCGTTTGCCACCAAGGATTATAATTATATAAAATATTTAAAATCTTTTCTGAAGTTATAAATTCAGCCATATTAATTCACCTTCTTATATTCTTATTTTATGCAAAAATGCAATTTTAGTCAACTAGAATGTATAGTATACTATCAGTTTTAAGGGTGAAGAATGTATTTTTTGAATAATTTTATAAAAAACTGAAACAACATTAAGTCATTTCAGCTTTAGATTTTAATATTTTTTAGAATTAGTACGCATTGCATTTAAAATAGCAATTACCGCAACACCAACATCACCAAATACCGCAAACCACATATTAGTAATACCAAGGGCAGAAAGAATTAAGATAATAACCTTTACTGCAAGTGCAAAAATAATATTTTCATATACAATTCGCATTGTTTTTCTTGCAATACGCTTTGATGTTGCAATACTCTTTAAATCATCATGCATTAAAACGATATCAGAAGCTTCAATGGCTGCATCTGAACCAACACCACCCATTGCAATACCAATATCAGATTTCATTAAAACGGGAGCGTCATTAATACCATCACCAACAAAACATAATACATCATTTTCTTTCTTTTTGCTCAATAGCTTATCTACCTCTTCTACCTTATTTTGAGGAAGTAAGGATGCCTTATAAGAAGAAAGTCCTAGCTCACAAGCAACACTTGAAGCGATACGTTCATTATCACCTGTAAGCATTATAGTTTTAGCATTAATTGAATTTAAATAGTTAATTGTTTCTTTAGCATCTTCCTTTATTTCATCTGCTATAACAATATAACCCTTAAATTTATTATCAACAGCTACATATACAACAGAACCAACACCATCGGATTTTAAATATTCAATCTTAGCATCATCCATTAGCTTTTCATTTCCACATAAGATAATATGATCACCTATGGCCTTTATACCCTTACCTGAAATATCCTCAATAAGATAATTTTCTTTTATTTCATCACCATAAGCATTTTTTATTGACATCGCAATAGGGTGCTTAGACATACCTTCAGCAATTGCAGCATAATAAAGAACTTCTTCTTTTTTATCTTCGGGATATATTTCCTTAACCGCAAAATTACCCTTTGTTAAAGTTCCTGTTTTATCAAAAACAAAGATATTAGCTTGATTGAATTTTTCAAGATAAGATGAGCCCTTAATTAAAATACCTTGATTAGAAGCTCCACCAATACCAGCAAAAAATGAAAGTGGTACAGAAATAACAAGAGCACATGGACATGATACAACTAAGAAGCTTAAAGCACGATAAATCCAAGAAGACCAAGTAACCCAATCCCCCTTAATCATACCAATAAATAATGGTGGAAGAATCGCTAATGCTAAAGCTAAATAAACTACAATTGGTGTATAAACACGTGAAAATTTAGTTATAAAATTTTCTGATTTTGATTTTTGAGAAGATGCATTTTCAACTAAATCAAGAATTTTAGCAACTGTCGAATTACTAAATTCCTTTAATACGCGAACCTCGATCGTACCATTTAAGTTAATACTACCGGAAATGACATTACTCCCACTATAAACTGAGGTAGGAAGTGATTCACCTGTCAATGCCTTTGTATCAAGTGAAGCATTACCTGATATAACAACACCATCAAGAGGAATTTTTTCACCTGGTTTTACTAAAATAACATCATTAATTTTACACTCAGATGGATCTACTTCTGCATAACTTCCATCTTCTTTTTTTAAATTAGCATAATCAGGTCTAATATCCATTAATGATGAAATAGATTTTCTTGATTTACCAACTGCGTAGCTTTGGAACCATTCACCAACCTGATAAAACAATAGGACTGCACAAGCTTCATCAAAGCCCTCAGGACGATGCTCAACAATACCTGTATAAATACCTAAACCAAATGCTCCTATAGTCGCAACTCCCATTAAGAAATTCTCATCAAAAACATGACCATTTTTTATATTTATACATGCTTTTTTTATTACATCATGTCCTATATATAAATAAACAATAAAGTATAATCCAAAGGGTAATAGCCAGCCTATAGAATCATTTTTTATAATTGAAGCTATACCATTAGGAAAATGACTTTCAAAGCCTTTTTCTAAAATTAAATCTAAAATCTTTATTACAAGAAATAAAGATAAGGCAATTATAATTCTTTTTAAATTTTTCTTTTGTTTTTTTGTCATATGTTCCTCCATAGTTGAACATTCATTCAACTATTTATTAAAATATATAGTACATAATAACTATGTACCTATATATTAAATATTATTCATTAATTTCAAAATCAGGTTCTACCTTCTTAGCTGCCTTTAATACTGCTTTCATAATTCCTGAAATATCATCAGCCTCTAGAGTCATTTTTTGAGTCATAAAATTAATTTGACAATTGCTAACTCCTGAAACCTTTTTTATAGCGTCCTCACATTTTTGTGCACATACAGCACAATCTACTTCAATATTAAATACCTTTTTCATTTTCTATTCCTCCTATTCCGTAACATGTGCTAATGCACAGCTAAACAACGTTGAAACATGGTCATCATCTAGTGAATAGATAACTTCCTTGCCTTCTCTTCTACACTTCACGAGCTTTGCTTGCTTAAGTGTTCGAAGCTGATGTGATACAGCATATTTAGTCATACCAACAGCTTCAGAGATATCACTAACGCAGAACTCACCTTGTTCAAGCACAAATAATATTTTAGATCTTGTTTGATCTCCTAAAATTTTAAATAACTCTGATAAATCATCTATTATATCAGGAGATGGAAGCTGGGATTTAACATCTGCTATGTTCATATCAACACCTCTTTACACATTCATTATAGCACGGTTGAACAATTTGTCAACTGTTTAATCGAATGTTCTATACTTTTCTATTATGCACTAATTAGTATTAAAAAAGAACTTAGCATTAAAACTAAGCTCTATACAAACATTATATAGTATATTGGTAGATAAATTATTTTATCCTTCCTTTTAATTATTCTTTCATTAGAAAAAACATAGCCAAATTTTATTTTATACTCCTCATTATTTGTAAATGCAGAAATTGCACTATGAATTTGATAATCCTTTCCGGATTTTATTTTGATTGGTAAAACCGATAAATTATCATAATCATCAATTAAATAATCGACTTCGCCTTTTTTACGATTATCATAATAAAAAAGCTTATGACCATGAGCTATTAATTCACTTGCAACAACGCTTTCGTATACTGAGCCTAAATTAACACTACGTTCATTGTCTAAAATAGCTCTAATATTATTCTTATATAATATGCTAGTTAGAATACCAACATCATTTAAATATAATTTAATTAAATTCTTAGAGGTTGTTTCTATAAGAGGAAATGTAGGATTAGATATTGCTTGCACACCTAAAGCAATTCCGGAACTTATTAAATATTCAAATGAGTCAGAGTAATCATTTAATGTTTTTCCTTTTTTATCCTCAATATCCTTTACCACAACACGCTTTTTTTTATTTTCCATATTAGATGCTACAAGATCATAAATACGTTCAATTTTAAGTTTATTTTGAGAATCATATTTAGCCGCATCGGCTGCATAATATTCATGAATTTCTGTTTGTATCTCTCTAATTAATTGAACATTTTTATCATGCAAAAAGCTATTAACAGCATCCGGAAGACCACCAACAATTAAATATTTTTTAAATAAATCCATAATTTTATTATGCGTTGTCTCATCTAAAGATTCATAATTTAAAAATTTTTTTCTTAATTCTTCTATCACAAATTCATTAAATCCATTTGCATATAAAAACTCTTCAAAATCTAAAGGAAACATTCTAATTTTTCTAATACTACCAATAGGAATCGATGGTGTTTGAGCTAGTGTCACACCAAGTAAAGAACCACTTGCAATATACGTAAAACGATTATCACTTGCAAGAAATTTTAATAATGTAAGTAGCTTAGGATATTCTTGAATTTCATCAATAAAAATTAACGTATCTTCTTTTTTTCCCATTTGAGAGCCAAATAACATACTCAACTGAAAATAAAAGTCATCAACTGTAGAAATATTAGCAAAATTTTTAGCACTAAGTGAATCCTCTATCATATTAATTTCAATAAAATTTTTAAATAGTTTTTTACCAACATATCTAATAATGTAAGTCTTGCCAATTTGTCTTGCACCATCAATCAACAAAACTTTAGAATTACATGATATTAAATGTTCTTCAATAACTTTTTCAATCTTTCTTTTAAGCATATATTATCACTATCCTAACTTTTCAATATGTTTTTAAATATATTTTTATGACTTTTCAATATTCATTATATTATATAGATAAAAATAATATTTTAATACAATACAAAAAAATCGTTTTTTTGTTATAATTGATTATATACAATAATCAAGGATGGATGGTATTTTCATGAACTTAAAGATTAATAAAGATAGTATTAATAACTATAACTTTTTGGATTTTCTACATGATAAAGTAATAGGAAACATCAATATCAAAGATAATTATATTATTTTTAATATATGGAGTTCATATTACTTAGAAAGAGAATCAGAATGTCAAATGATTGTTAATTTTGGTAATAATTCACCTGATTCAATTAATGTTTATCTCTATAAAATTGAAAAAGGAAAGATTAGAGGGAAATTATCAGATATTAATAGCATTATTAGTAATGATGTTTCCTTTGAAATCATAGACTTTGGATATATGAATTCTATCTTATTTTTAAAAGGTAGCATAATCAAAGATCATAAACTTAATAGAAATAATATTCTAATAGAGTTTTGTTTTGAGGACAATGATTCTTTAATTGAAATTAAATAATATATCTAAGATTAGATTATAATTTACTTAAAAAATGAAAGGGGAATTACAATATGGAAATTAAAAATTATAATAATGAAATTCCTGATGATTATTATGAAGTTATGTCGGTCCTTCAAGATATAAATGGAACTTTAATTACATTAGATGGTATTAATAATGAAGAAAAAATTCGTTTTTGAGCAGTTGACTCAATTTGCGTTACTGATGAGGGTTCAAGAATTGAAACATATAATAATGGTAAAACAAAAGCCTTAAGTGGATATCGATTAAAAATTTCTATGGTAATCCATTTTTTATCGCAACAGCTGAAACTGATTTTACCTTATGGTTAAAAAAAGAAAGGTGGGGATTTTCAGAAGCTAATGGTGTAGGACATTATCTAATTATAGCTCTTAATCATATTGTTGATATTGCTTCTGTTTTTCCACCACAAGAAATCATAATAAGTAAGAAAAAATAATAACTTAAAAGCCAATAAATTTTAATATTAATTATATTAATGATATTATGCAAGTTAAAATAATAAGATATAAAATTATTCCTTGATAAGCTATTAAAGATAATATTTTAATACAAAATATGATAATAAAAATAATAAGTAACAATGTAGTACTAATATATACTATTGCTATAATACCAATACCAAATAAATATAATTCCCATATATTTAATTTAATACGTCTAAAATACGAATATACAATTGGTAAAATAAACCAAACAACAAAATATAAAATTAGCTTCCAATCCATCATTAATTCCTAATCCCTTGTATTTGGTCTTGTTCTTTTACTTTTAATGGTTCTTCTATTTTATCATTTTTCTTTACTGGATATGAATGAGATAAATATAACGATAGCTTAGCTAAAGCTGGTCCTACAAGCTCATATAACACGGAAGATGCAAGAATGATAGTTTCAATGGCAACACCACTTTCACCACCTATTATTCTTCTTGCGAGGGCTGCAAGACCTATTGCAACACCAGCTTGAGGTACTAATGCTAAACCTAAATTATTTCTCACTAAAGCTTTCTTTTTTGTCACTACACAACCTAAAAATGCGCCTAAATATTTTCCTAAAATTCTAACTAAAAAATAACCTAAGCCAATCCATACAAGAGAAATTCCATTAATCTTAGAGTTAAAATCAAACAAAGCGTTAAAATTAAAATTTAAGCCTGAACGAACGAAGAAAATTAACATGATTGGTGGTGTAAAAGAATTAATTTGCTTAAAAAGCTTTGGATCCTTAGCACCATTAATATAAACAGTTCCCATCATCATACAGCCTAAAAGCGGTGAAACACCTAATAATGAAGAAATTCCACATTCAATAAAAATAACGGCAATTGTAATTATAAGTCTACTTTCATTTGAATGCCTTTTATTAAATATATTTAAAAATATTCCCAATAAAAAGCCAATAACAATTGATATAATGTTATAAATAATGGGTAGAATAACCACATTAAATGAAAATGAATTGGAAAGGTAAGATGTAGCAACGGCAACAGCTACACTGAATGCTAAAAGTCCCACTACATCATCTAAAGCTACAACCTGTAATAGAGTATCTACAAAATCACCCTGCGCCTTGGTAGCCCTGATAGTCATTAAAGTAGATGCTGGTGCTGTAGCTGATGCTAAAGCTCCTAAAACAATTGAAAAAACAATTCCTAGCTTTAAGCCAAAATATGAAAATAAAAATACGGCTACGCTCGCAGTCAAAGATTCAAAAATCGTAATAACTACAACCTTAGGACCATTATTTTTTAGAATTGTTTTGGTAAAAAATTCTCCCGTTGTAAATGCTATAAAAGCAAGTGCAATATCAGAAATAAAATCCATTCCATCAATTATAATTTGAGGTACAACATTTAAGCAATATGGACCCATAATAATACCAGCTAGTATATAACCTGTTACATTTGGTAATTTAATTAATTTTGTTAAACGTGACATCCCATAACCACCTATAAGCATTAATGATAATGATATAATCACCTGTGAAACAAAATCAAAGTTTTCTAACATAATTTTCATCCTTCCTTTGTTTATTTTACAATATTATGATATAATCAAAATTATATAATGACAAATTATGTTTTGTTTGCTTATTATAAAATTTTATTATGAAGGAGTTTTTTATGAATTTATTAGATGACAAACTAGAATCATTAATTACCGTTTGCGAAGAAAAAAATTTTACTAAAGCAGGAATAAAATTAGGGTTAACACAGCCGGCGGTAAGTAATCACATGAAAAAGCTCGAGGAAGAATTAGGAATAACACTATTTTTACAGAAAAAAGGTGATTTAGAGCTTACAATTGAAGGGCAGATTGTTCTTTTATATGCTAAAAGAATGAAAGCTCTTCTTGAAAAAATGAATCAAAAGATTATCGATGCTAAAAACAATTTACAAAATTTGCGTATTGGTATCACCCAAACGCAAGAAAGTGGCTTAATGCTAGAGGTTTTATCAAAAATGGCCATTGAGGATGATAAATTATCCATAACAATTATTACGGATACGATAAAAAATCTTTATGATAAACTTGATAATTTTGAAATTGATCTAGCTATTATTGAAGGTAAACCTTCTAATCATAGCTTTAATTATATTATGCTTGATACCGATTATCTTTCTTGTATTGCCAGTCCTGAACACAAATTCAAAAATAAAAGTATTATTACTCTTAACGATTTAAAAAAAGAGCACCTAATATTAAGATTACCTGATTCTTCTACAAGACAATTATTTGAATCAACCTTAGAAAGTATTAATGATTCAATTAAAAACTTTGATGTTACTGTTGAGGTTGACAATATTTCAACCATTAAATCCTTAATTCAAAAGAATATTGGTGTCACTATTCTAGCAACTAATACTTGTCAAAAAGAAATCAAAAAGGGTAAACTGATTTCATTACCTATTGAAAATCTAAATATGATTCGTGAAACAAATCTTGTCTATCACAAAAATTTTCAATATAATGATATTTTAAATACTATAATTAAACTATATAATGAAGCTAATAAAAAACTAAATTGGTAGTATATAATTATATACAAAAAGGAACACTTTTTTTATTTTCAGTCTCAATATTAGATAAAATTGTATATGCAATTTGAAAATAACTATATTCAAAATTTTTATTCTTTACAATAAAATCACATTCTAATTTTTTTATATTTAGCAATTATCCTGAACCGATTTTATAAAAAATGAAAAAGAGGTTCAGGATAATAAGTTTTTTTAGTGTTACAGAATATATAATTTAAAAATTAAATTTATAAATATAGTCTGTTTACATATTAAAAGAGCAGCTATTATACTGCCCCTGTGTTTAACTTATATTTCAATTATTAGAACCTTAGAATTATGCTTTAATGTTTTCTCATCATAAGATATTCCTAGTAATAAGACCTTACCATGATAACTACCTAGTGAATTAAAATAAGACTTTTCTTTTATTTGCGCTATTGCCTCATCAGGCGTGGAATTTACCTTAAGCTCTACTATAAAAGGTATATGATTATTATCATATGGTATAAATGATAAATCAGATCTTCCTAAAATAGAAGTATCTTCTTTTTTAATATTATAAAATTGTTTTGCATTATAGTAAGATATTTCTACAATAACACCTAATATATCTTCTTTATTCTTATTAAAAGGTCCTGCAAGTTCTAAATGATTCTCGTCTAATGTTTTATTTATAAATTCTATATTTCCTTTTAATGTTTCTTCATATAATTTTAAAGAGTTGGAAATAGGATTATAAATTTCATGCCAATTTAATTTATCTACTGCGTTTACAAATTCTTGTTTTATTTCATAATTAGGAATATAACAAGCTTCCAAATCTTCATCATATGCCAAATAACCTAAATGAATTAATACAGTTAATGCTGAATCGGACGAATTAACCTTTGTTAAATCATTTTCAAATTTTCTAACATTCACTTTAACTTTTTCACCAAGTAGCATTTTGCATATTATATCTTTTAATTTACCATTATCATAGTTCATATAATTTGTAACAGCTTCAATAGCTGATGTTTGAACCCAATAATCCTTACATTTACCTCGAAGTACAGCCTCAACTACAGATTTAGGATTATATAGTGAAACACCATTCAAATTATAGCCATTATACCAAGACTTTATTTCATTAAAATCTCTATTATATTTATTACATAAACCAATTACTTCATCCTCTGTAAATCCTACATATGATTCAATCGGAAATGAATCTAACATATTATATTCCTTAAACACATTTAAGGTCGATTGAGTTGAATATCTTCTTATTGGGAGTATTCCCGTCATATAGACTAAATCAATACACGCAGATACATCACTTGATTTAAATAATCCTCTTAAGAACATAATATAATCATCACACAACTTAGTATTATATTCTTCCTCTCTAAATATAACATCCCATTCGTCAATTAAAAAGATAAATCTTTCATTCGTTTCATTATTTATTTTAATTATTGCATCAGATAATATAAAATTTGTTAAATCAACATTTCTATATTTCTCTTTTAAATCCGATAAAATTCTTTTCTTTAACTCAGTAATAATTTCTTCTTTATTATCAATATTTGCATATAAGCTTGCCATATCAATCCAAATAACATTATGTTTATTTAAATGCTCTAAA
>OIZF01001433.1_pt1 | contig 13903 bp, 8 predicted proteins | sample 1588471 | NCBI WGS metagenome assembly OIZF01 (sample SAMN03283279) | human gut metagenome | biome: human-associated habitat; material: feces | host: Homo sapiens | place: Peru | collected 2012
CCTTCTTTAGGAATTTTTAAATTAATCGTAATTTCTCTAACTTCATTAGGAGCCAAAGTAATTTTGAATTTACCTGCTTCTTGCGCTTCATCAAAATAGATATCTTGATAGAAATTAAACTTTGAATTTTTATGATGTAAATATTGACTGACTTCCTCTTCTGATAAGCTATAATCGAGAGTAAAATTATTATTATTAACCGCTTGATTAGATGTAATTTCAAAATTATTTTCTTCATTACCATTACTAATTTTTAACTTTAGATTTATTGACTGCGTTTTTTCTACTTGCAACCACCAATAAGTAATGCTTTTATCTTTTTGGTGTCCTTCAAGTATAGCTTCTACGCTAAAATCACTGGTTGGACTTTCTGAATAAGCAACTTTAGATTGAACTATCAATAATATACTAAGGATGGATAGAAAGATTAATTTATAAACTTTTTTCACTTTCTCCTCCTTTATGACGGCCCATTTGCTACGGTGTACTGAAAAGTTCCCGCATTAGTATTAGTTTGTGTTAACAAGCTATTATTCGCTTTAATATTTAGGCCTGAATCAGTTGGAAATGTCATTGTATACCAACTTCCTGCACCAGTCATTTTAATCCAAGATGGCAATGTACTATCACTTGTGATACTTGCAATTTGTAAAGCAGAATTAAGGCTTAATTGGCTGGCTGTTTTAGTTGTTGGGTCAACCCAATAATACTGAAGTCCATTAGGAAAATTATTCTGAGTCATTTTGACAAGGACATGTATATTGGGATTTTGTGCTCGATCATCACCGACAACAAGTGTTTCAGTACTTGCACCATTAATTAGAGAAGACCATGACCCATCTACCGGTGTCCCTTGAGTTAAAGTAGGATCTAATGAAACGTTAAATGTCCGATTCATACTTGATAAAGCTGCATTTAATTGAAATCCTAGGGGCTGATACCATGAAATATATTTCCCAGCTGCAATACTTGATGCGTCACTTCCATAACTATTAGGACTTAGATTTGTTACCTGTAAAGTAGGGTTAAAGGTCGTGAGTGTTCCCGTATTCATCCGATACCAGATATCTGAACTCGTTGGGGTAATTGTTCCTTTGTTGGGTGTTATCAAGTCATAAGTCGAATCAAAAGTATAACCGGTTGATGATGAGTGGGTCCGTAAGCCACTTCCCGAAATCGTAATCGGAAATGTTAGAACGGTAGTGGAAAAGACTGAGCCACCTGCTGTATTAAAAGTTACAACTTTGGGGTCGGTCATTGTTATACTACTTCCTAACCCTGGAGCAAGTGAAACTACATTTTGATTTGGATTTAAGTTATTAAATAGAACACTTGAACCTTGTGCAAAATTCCATTTTACTGCACCCGTCAAAAACGCATCTAAACTAATTACCCCACCCGTTGTTACCTTAAGTGCTGCATTTTGTCCAACATTTAAGTTCCAACTATTTAATGTATTCAAGGCCATAAACCAGCCTCCAGCATAAGTAGATGAGGTATTTAAAGTTCCATTAATGACAAAACTTCCATTAATATTCCAATTCAAAGCTCCAACTGTCAATAGACTTCCATCATCATAGTACATCGTATAAGTCTTATTCAAATTCCAAACCATTGACGCTCCAGCATCAACTTGTAAAGTTGAACCACCACTTGAATAATATACGTAGAAAGGTTGGTCATTTCCCCAACTTTGATTCAAAGTCGTTGTACCAGTTACCACTTCAAGATAGGCTCCTCCTTGAATCCATTCACCTTGATTATCTGCCCCAGCTGAACTTGTATCATTGATATTGTGATTTTGTAAAATATTAAAGGTATTTGTACCTCGAAATAATACTTTTCCATTATCATTTCTAATTGGTTGTGCTCCGTAGATTGCATCACCATTGCTCACTGTCACATTTTCATATACAGCAGTAGCCTTAGCGTTTAAACCTTTCATTTGAAAAATTCCACTCGTGATATTGTTTACAATTGTTGCATTCTTAACTGTTAGGGTCGTATCCGTAGAAATCGTTCCATTTGAGCCGAAAGCTCTGGCTGTTCCATCACTTCCACCAATACTCTGAGCCGTTGTATAATTCGTGTCATTATCAAGATAGAGAGTATAATTATTTCCGTTTATTGATAAAGATTTCCCACTAGAAACGGTGTTGCCAGAGTTCAAAATACTATTTCCGGGAACATTTGCCGTTACATTAAGAAAAACAGTATTGCTTGAGGCTGCATTTGGTGTCACTCCTTTATAAGTATCAATCATATCTTGCCAATTGCTCACATTATAGTAAGTTGCTCCTGTTATGCCTGTCACTGTTCCTGTCGTATCAACTGTTCCACCTACAATAGCTGCTCTAGCCTTGGGAGCTAAACCAAATAGGATAATTAAAAATCCTAAAGTCATGAGAAGAATAAATCTTTTTATTTTCACCTTTTCTCCCTTCTATGGTCCTGTTACAAGTGTTGAGGTAATCGTTGCTTTGTAAGAGCCTGTGACGATTACTTTAGTCGTCCCATCTACTGTCAACTGTGCTGTCACAGCACCACTATTCATCGTTCCATTCGCTCCCGTTCCACTTCGCAAAACAACACCATTCTGTTTGAAAATGTTGACATTGGAACTTCCAATAAGTTTTCCGTCAGAACTATTCGCTACTGAAACATAAAAGCCAGTCGCTGGTAAAACGATAGTGTTAGATACTAAAGTAAAGTCCGAAATTGATTGTTGAAGAGAAAAACTTGTTGATGTTCCAGATAAATTAACAATTTTAATTGCTGCATCTCCCGTTGCATTGCTATTGATTACTGAAGAGCTTGCTGTTTGAGTGCCAAAATTAAAATTTGGAGCAGTAAGAGACCAAGTATTCGTTGTTGGTGCAGTCACATTAATATAGGCATTCGCTACTGAATTTTGACTGTCTATAGCAGTATCTGCTGAGATGGGCCTTTCGACAAATAAAAGGAAGGAAATATTAATAAAAAAGAAACTAAAAATGAATATTTTTACTTTATTTTCTCTAGTCATTCACCTACCCTCTTTCAATATTTTGTCGTTTATAAATTACTAAGTAGTCTATATATCTTTTATAACCTATTCCCCAACTTATGTCTAATAAAACGCTTTCATTAATTAATGCGTACGAATATTAATACAGAATTGATGTAATTTTTGGTTTTTTTATTTAAAAATAAAAAAAGCCCCGTTTGGGACTTCTTTATTTTTTAAATATTTTTAGTTGTAAAACTACGACTTTGCATTACTTTTAAAATTGCAGCAACAGTATCTAGTGATGTGAAAAGTGGAATACTGCGACTAATTGCTTCTTGACGAATACGGAAACCATCGGTAGCCGTTGTTAATGAGGCACGAGTATTTCCCATTGTGTTCACAACTGCTTGAACGCGTCCATGACGAATATCTTCAACTAATGTTCCTTCTTCATCTTCTCCACCAGCTAGTTTTTCAACTTCACGGACATAAAGTCCATTTTCCTTAAAGAATGCAGCGGTTCCTTGAGTTGCAACTAATGAATAACCTATTTCTGCGAAATCTTTAGCAAGTGCTAGCGTTTCTTCTTTATCTTCATCAGCAACTGTGAATAAGACCGAACCATAATCTGCCATGTGTAGTTTAGCGGCTTCAAATGATTTATAAAGTGCTTTTTCAAGGGTCATATCTGAACCCATTGCTTCACCTGTTGATTTCATTTCTGGACCAAGTAAGCTGTCAACTTTTGCTAGTTTTGTAAAGCTAAAGACTGGTGCTTTCACGTGAACCATATCAGGAGTTTCTGCTAAGCCTTCTGTGTAGCCTAAATCCTTCAAGTTTTTCCCTAAAATCATTTGTGTCGCCAATTGTGCCATTGGAATGTTTGTCACTTTAGATAAAAAGGGAACAGTCCGTGACGCGCGTGGATTTACCTCAATGACATAAACTTGTTCTTCAAAAATAACAAATTGAATGTTCATCATTCCGATGCAGTTCAAACCAATTGCTAATCGTTTAGTGTAATCAACAATTGTATCAATAATTTCTTGTGAAAAAGTTTGTGGTGGATAGACAGCCATTGAGTCACCTGAGTGAACCCCTGCTCGTTCAATATGTTCCATAATTCCTGGAAGAAGAACTTCCGTGCCATCACAGATTGCATCAACTTCACATTCACGTCCTTGTAAATAAGAATCAACGAGTACTGGATGTTCAGGTGAAGCTTTTACCGCACGATTCATGTAATCACGCAGGTCTTTTTCATTATTAATGATTTCCATTGCTCGACCGCCCAAAACAAAAGATGGGCGAATAAGGACTGGATAACCAATTTTGTTGGCGTTAGCAACGGCTTCTTCTTCATTTGTTGCTGTAGCTCCTGGTGGTTGTGGAATCTCTAAATCTTGTAATGCTTTTTCAAATAAATCTCTGTCCTCAGCACGGTCTAAATCTTCAACTTGCGTTCCTAAAATTTTAACCCCAGCTTTAGAGAGAGGTTCCGCTAAATTGATAGCTGTTTGTCCGCCAAATTGAACAATCACGCCTTCTGGTTGTTCTAAGTCAATGATATTCATCACATCTTCAAAAGTTAGTGGTTCAAAATAGAGCTTATCTGAAATTGAGAAATCTGTCGAAACGGTTTCTGGATTAGAGTTGATGACAATTGCTTCTTTTCCAAGGGCTTGAAGTGCTTTTACACAGTGAACTGTCGCATAATCAAATTCAACTCCTTGTCCAATTCGGATGGGACCTGAGCCGAGTACAATTATTTTCTCTTTGCTTGAACGTTTAGACTCATTTTCCCATTCATAAGTTGAATAGAAGTAAGGCGTTGAGCTTTCAAACTCAGCTGCACAAGTATCAACCATTTTGTAAACTGGAATAATTTGATTTTCTTGTCTACGACGTCTTACTTCTTCTGGACTAACGTTCCATAATTTGGCAATCTGACGGTCAGAAAATCCATTTTTCTTAGCCATTTTTAAGAGTTCTGGTTCAAATATATTTACTTTTAATTGGTCTTCAATTTCGACGATATGGAGTAATTTATCAAGAAAGAAAATATCAATCTTGGTTAAATCAGCAATTTCTTCAATCGGAATTCCACGACGAATCGCTTCTGAAACATAGAAAAGTCGGTCATCTTGTGTTTTAACCATTTTTTCATAGAGGATTTCATCATCTGCTTCTTGTGCTTCTTGTAAATCATTATGAAAAACACCAATTTCAAGTGAGCGTACAGCTTTTAGAAGACTTTCTTCGATGTTACGTCCAATTGCCATGACTTCGCCTGTTGCTTTCATTTGTGTTCCTAGGTGGCGGTCACCATTTTCAAATTTATCAAATGGGAAGCGAGCGATTTTTGCTACAACGTAGTCAAGTGCTGGTTCAAACATGGCATAAGTTTTATTAGTGACTGGATTAATGATTTCATCTAGTGTCATCCCAATCGCAATTTTAGCAGACATTTTTGCAATTGGATATCCTGTTGCTTTAGAAGCTAAAGCTGATGAACGACTTACCCGTGGGTTAACTTCGATTACTCGATATTCATAAGAATGTGGGTCAAGAGCAAGTTGAACATTACATCCCCCTTCAATTTTTAGGGCACGAATAATATTTAGTGAAGCGTCACGAAGCATTTGATATTCGTTATCTGAGAGCGTTTGACTTGGTGCGAAAACGATTGAGTCACCTGTGTGAACTCCAACTGGGTCAAAATTTTCCATATTGCAGACAACAATCGCATTGTCAGCAGAATCACGCATAACTTCATATTCGATTTCTTTATAACCAGCAATTGATTCTTCAATTAGGCATTGTGTCACTGGAGAAAGTTTCAGTCCATTTGCCACAATCTCACGAAGTTCTTCTTCAGTATCACAAATTCCTCCACCTGTTCCACCCATGGTGAATGCTGGACGGACAATGATTGGATAACCAATTTTGTCAGCAATTTCAACTGCTTCATCAACTGTTGTTGCAATATCACTGGCACAGAGTGGCTCACCAATTCTTTCACATAATTCTTTAAAGAGCTCACGGTCTTCTGCTTGGTCAATGGCGCTTAATTTTGTTCCAAGAAGTTCAACATTAAGCTCTTCAAGAATTCCTGTTTTGGATAATTCCATTGCCATGTTAAGTCCTGTTTGTCCACCAAGTGTTGGTAATAAGGCATCAGGACGCTCCTTACGCAAAATTTTACTGACAAACTCTAAAGTAATTGGTTCAATATAGACAGTGTCAGCTATTTCTCTGTCAGTCATGATTGTTGCCGGATTTGAATTGACTAAAACAACTTCGTAGCCTTCTTCTTTAAGTGCAAGACAGGCTTGTGTTCCTGCATAATCAAATTCTGCGGCTTGACCAATAATGATTGGTCCAGAACCGATAATCATGATTTTTTTGATATCATTGCGTTTTGGCATTTGTTTTCTCCTTTGTAGTAAAGCATAACTTCGTTGCAAATGATTCACAACCCGCTTCGCTCCTTGCGCACTTTATTTTCAACATTAAAATGTCATAAATAAAGCAAAAACATCTGCCAGAAACCTAGCAGATGTGTCCTAAAATGCCTTAGCAACTTACTGACAGTTCTGTCAGTAACTTTTAAGGATAATATTTCTTGTTCACAACCTTGCTAGCCTCTCTGGACTAGATTAAAAGTTTTATTGTTTATTAGTTTAGCAAAATAATTGAGCTTTTACAAGTTTTAAAACACTTTTCCTTAAGAAATTAATTAAAGTAATTTTTGGATTTCTTCTTCCATTTCTTTAGGTTCCGTTTTTGGCGCAAAACGTTCAATAACATTTCCTTCTCGGTCAATTAAAAATTTTGTGAAATTCCATTTAATGGTCCCGCTAAGTGCCCCTTTTGCTTCTTTTTTCAAAAATTGATAAAGGGGATGTGCTTCTTTACCATTGACTTTAATTTTTTGAAACATGGGGAAAGTGACTCCATAATTTAACTGACAAAATTCATTGATCTCCGAATTTTCGCCAGCGTCTTGATTAGCAAATTGATTACAGGGAAAACCTAAAATTTCCAATCCTTGGTCTTTATAGTTTTCATACAACTTTTCAAGTCCTTCAAATTGCGGTGTAAAGCCACATTTACTTGCAGTGTTGACCACAATTACAACTTTGCCTTTAAAATCAGACATTGAAACAGTTTCGCCGTTCATTTTAACGGCACTAAAATCATAAAAATTCATTTGATTGCCTCCATGGCTTTTATTTAATTATTTATTGACAATACCGATTCTGTCAGTAAAAATTTATGGCTGTCAGTAAAATTTTACTGACAGAAATTTTATCGCTTACTTCTTAACTAATTTTAGTATAACAAATATTGATTTTTAAGCCAAGAACTTGAATTTTATGTTAAACTATTTTTATGAAATATAAAACTCGACGAAGAAAACCAAATCGACGTCAATCCTTGTTAAAACAGCTCATCTTTATTTTCCTAGTTATTTTAGGAATCTTAGTCTATAATAAAATTTTTAATAACCAAGCACAAAAGCCGTCTGAAGCACAACTTCAAGAAATTAATGAACATAAATTCATCAAAGAAATTGCTCCACTCGCTCAAAAATCACAAAAAGAAAGTCAAGTACTAGCTTCTATCACCATTGCTCAGGCTTGTCTTGAGTCTAATTTTGGCAAAAGCGAACTTGCAAGCAAATATCATAATCTTTTTGGTGTCAAAGCATCTGGTGATGTGCCAAAGGTTTCGCTTGCTACGCAAGAATATGAAAATGGTCAGTGGGTCACTGTCCAAGGTGTTTTCCGTGTTTATCCAAATTTTGCTGACTCAGTTTCGGCACACACCCAGCTTTTCCTTTACGGAACAACTTGGAATTCTAAACAGTATGCTTCGGTTCTTAGTGCGACTGATTATAAAACTGCTGCTAAAGCCGTTCAAAACTCTGGCTATGCAACAGACCCCACTTATGCTGACAAACTTATCAATATGATTGAAACTTATCATTTAAATCAATATGATAAAAGTTCAAGTATTTAAAAATCACTGACAGAATTTTTGTCAGTGATTTTTTCTAAAATTTTAATGTTTTTCAAAAACACCTTTAATTGACTTGAGAATTTCCATACAGATTACAGCAATTACGGCAAGCCCTGCTGCTACAATCCATTGAGACCAACCAAAAGCAGCTGGAATTGAGAAAATTTCTCTGAGGAATGGAAGAGTAGTCAAGCTGTATAAAGCAAGACAGAAAGTCACAGCCATCAAAACGTACTTATTCGTTGTAAAACCAAGTTTTAAAATATTTTGTGAATTTGAACGTGCAGCAAAAGTTTGCAAAGTACGTGCCAAAATCAAAGTTGTAAAGGCCATAGCCACACCCATTTCAGGTGATGTTTTTTGTCCAACATATTGCGAAATAATCGCCGCAATCCCAATCAATGAACCCCGAATCAAAATAACCCGCATTAACCCATTGGCAAAGATTCCTTCATTTAACTGACGAGGAGCTTTTTCCATAACATCTGGTTCTGCTTTTTCCATCCCTAAGGCAATTGCTGGGACAGAGTCATTGACCAAGTTAATAAATAAAAGTTGCAAAGCAGTGAATGGATTGACCCAGCCCACGACCAAAGCAAAGACAATCGCAATAATCGCTCCTAAGTTTCCAGAGAAAAGGTAACTAATTGATTTTTTGATATTATCATAAACCACACGACCAATTGATACAGCGGAAACAATTGATACGAAATTATCATCAGTCAAAATCATACTTGACGCATCTTTTGCTACATCTGTTCCTGAACCCATTGCAATCCCAATATTAGCTTGTTTCAGGGCTGGAGCATCATTTACACCATCACCAGTCATCGCGGTTACTTGATGCTCATTTTGCCAAGCACGAACAATCCGAATTTTATTTTCAGGAGAAACACGAGCATAAACCGAAATCTTTTCTAAGTTTTCACGAAGTTCATCCTCAGTCAGTGCGTCAAGTTCTTGACCAGTGAGCGCCATATCTCCTTCGTTCATCAAACCAATATCTTTGGCAATGGCTTGTGCTGTCGTTTTGTGGTCACCCGTAATCATAATCGTTTTAATGCCGGCTTTTTTTGCTTCGACAATAGAATCATAAACAGCTTCACGAGGTGGGTCAATCATTGCTGACAGACCAATCAGAATCAAATCATTTTCGTCAGTAAGTGTGAGTTCAGTCTTATTATCACTGACAGGTTTGTAAGCATAAGCTAATACACGAAGCGCTTTTTGACTGAAAGCTTCATTTTGAGCTTGAAATTTCTCTTTCAATTCAGGAGTAAATTCTTGCACTTTTCCATCCAAGAAAACTTGATTACAGCGATTAAAGAGTACATCTGGGCCACCTTTAACAAAAATTGTTTTCTGACCTTCAAAATCATTAATTGTACTCATCAATTTACGTTCTGAATCAAATGGAAATTCAGCCAGACGTGGTGATTTTTCTCTTAAATCTTGATATGGATAGCCGATTTTGTCACTGTAAGCAATTAAAGCCACTTCAGTAGGGTCACCCAGTGCTTGACCTTCTTGTGAAAATGATGAATCATTACAAAGCACCATTGCATTAAGTAACAATTTTTGGTCTGCCTGTGTTAAATCTGTCAGTTCTTTACTGCCTTGCGTTGGCAAGAAAGAATCAACAACGGTCATTTTGTTTTGCGTCAAAGTTCCGGTTTTGTCAGTACAAATGACTGAAGTTGAACCCAATGTTTCTACAGCTGGCAAATTACGCATAATCGCATGCTGTTTTGCCATTTTATTTGTTCCAACAGATAAAACAATTGTAACAACTGATGAAAGAGCTTCAGGAATTGCAGCAACCGCAACTGCAACTGCAAACATGAATGAATCAAGAACAGCCTTTTGCATATCAGCCGTTTGATTTGTCGTAAAGAGTCTCAGAATTTGAACAGCAAAAATTAAAGCACAGAGCGCTAAAATTGCCCAACCTAATTGTTTACCAAATTTTTCCAATTTTTGTTGAAGTGGCGTTTGTTTAGCTTCCGCAGTTTCCAACATTTGAGCAATTTTACCAATCTCGGTTTGCTCAGCAATTGCTGTTACAAGAAAATCTGCTCGTCCATAAACAACAAGACTTGAACTGAAGACCATATTCTTGCGGTCACCAAGTGCAACTTCTCCCTCAATGACATCTGAAAATTTTTCAACCGGTTCAGACTCACCTGTCAGCATTCCTTCTTCGACACGTAAGTTTTGAACATCAATTAAACGTCCATCTGCTGGAATAAAATCACCGGCCTCAAGTGAAACAATATCGCCAACAACAAGCTCACGCGCAGGAATTGATGTTTTCTCTCCATTACGTAAAACTTTAGCTGAGGGTGCCGACATCTGTCTCAAAGCATCTAAAGAACTTTCTGCTCGTTTAGTTTGCACAACCGCAACCACTGAATTAATCATCAAAACAATGAAAATAACAAGTGATTCAACAAATTCTCCCAAGAAAAGTTGGACAAAAGCAACTAAAAGTAAGATGATAACCATTGGGTCTTTCAAAGTATCAATAAAAAGTTCCCAAGTTGAAGTTTTTTTCTTTTCTTTCAATTCATTGAAACCATCTTTAGCTTGACGATTTTCAACTTCTTTTGGGCTCAAACCTTCGAATTGACTTTTAGTTTCCTCTAAAACTTCATTGACGGATTGATTGTAAGGTTGCATAATGATTCTCCTTTATTTCTAACTGATATCATGCGAGGTTTGACAAAAAAAGACCTATGCCAGATATCAAAACTGGCAAAGGTCTTGCTAAACATACATAAGTATGTCAACAAAGCCGGTGAGAATCTCACGAATTGACGACTTTGTTTCGGTCTTACCGACGCTACTCCCCTTTGGAATATTTAAGTTACCCTCATTTTATTAAAAATGGGCTCTTTTGTCAAGTTATTTTCTTATTTTTTAAATACAAATCTATGATTATGATTGATTTCTAATAAATTTAATAGCTTCTCGATTCTGTTCTTTTAAATCAATCCCTTGTGCTTTAGCGGCAAAAATACATCCACAATAACATTGACGATAAACATCGTATTCTTTACACATCTCTACCGAACGTTTATAGCCGTTATTCTTCTTAAAATCACTTGGAAGATAATTCACATCATAAATCTTTTGAATATCAAGACCAATTTCATTAATTAATTGGCTATTCTTCTTTGGTGATAAAGTCAAAGCACTACCAAAATAATCAAAACCAAGTTCTAAAGCCTTCTCAGCAACTATATCCAATCGCATTTCAAAACAAGAGGTGCAACGTTTTCCACCCTCAGGTTCATTTTCTAAATGTTTTTGACGAACCATTTGTAAAAAGACATTTGGTTCATATTCGGCAGCAATAAATTGAACATTATTTCCTGTCCGTTCATTAAAATCTTTTACAAATTGTTCTTGAACCATTTTTCTTCTTGTATATTCAGTTGACGGATGAATATTTGAATTAGCAAAATAAATCGTCACATCAGCTGATTTTGTCAAATATTCTAAAGAATAAGTGCTACAGGGAGCGCAACAGCTATGAAGTAAAATTTTAGGACGAACAGAATCTCTTTCCCAACTTTCCCGAACTTTTTGAAAAACACGATCATAATTTATTTTTTGATTAGGATTCATTTTTTCAATGATATTTAAACTATTTTCCATCATTATATCCTTAAATTCTCTCTATTTCTGTCAATTATTATATCACATTTTGAAATAAAAAATGACCTCTTTCAAGAGGCCACTATTGGTTATTATATCTGTTAAATCAAATTCTTGGAAATTTGAAAAATCTAAGAGATATTGGATAAGATAATTCTACCCATTTTCGAGTTTGCTTTCAATACCATTTATTGGTAACTTTTGTTAATCACAAAAATATCTACTCACTAAAAGAACTATTTTTTCTTCTTCTCGCTAAACTTTTTTCCAATTTTTTATTTTTACTTTTTATAAAAGCCGTAAAAGTTAAACTTGAAACCCCGGTTATTAACCAAGTTTCCCAACCATCTTTAGCTTTAAATCTGGCAAATATTGAAATTTCTTTAACTATTTCTTTCCAGAATTCCGTCACTACTTCTTCCACTTCCATGTGTGAATTTGAATAAAAATGAGCACCAATTATTAATAAAAACAAAATAGCCCAACCAATTATATAAGGCCAATTCTTTTTCATCAAAATAATCGGACGTTGATATTTATCCTCTTTTCCCTCATCTTTAAATTCAACTTTTGAAGCTTGCAGCCATCCCACGAAAAATGATAAAAAGAATAATATAATAGCCACCATTATATTTTCTTCACCCCAAGTCATCGTGATAAAAAACATCAATGTTGAATACAAAGGCAAAATAATTAATTCAAGTCTGCTAACTTTTTCAAATTCGAACGAATGTTTTGATAACCTAAAAGCCAAATAAAATAATAGGATATAAGATCCAATTTTTAACATAAATACTCTTTCAGTATTATATCCTAAAAATCAAAATGATTCTCAAACTTTTGAATGATTTTCATAAAAAATGACCTTAAACAAATTTCTGATAAGCTCAAAAATTGTTTAGATCATTTTAAAAACTGTCATTTATTGAACCATGGAAGTATCCATATAAACTTTAGATATAATTCTGTAACCAGTCTCACTATTTACATCTTTAATTTCTAAATTACCATCAGAATTAATTCTAAATTCGTTAATTAATGTTTTACTAGCATTATCGGCACCACCATTAGCAGAAGGTGTATAATCAATTTTAAAAACCTTCACATTTGCGATATTTCCATCAGCAGCTGTTTCTAAATCATAGACCACATCAATCCCTGGTTTCACCCCCTTTTGTTCAAATAAAGCATCTTGAACAGCCACCACCCACATATTTAATTGATTTGTTGTTAATTGATTTTGTTTAATCTCTGGAAAACTTTGTGATACAACTTTCATTGCCGGATAATGTTCAAAGTCAATCGCTTCAAGTTCTCCTGAACTATTAACTTTATAAGTGTTAACGGAATCAATTTGTGTCGCAGTATAATCTAATTTTGCTTGATACAAATTATTATCACTTTTAGAAACAGTAATTCGAAGAGGATGAGTATCTTGCATTTGATTGCTCTGCGTGATTGCTACCCATTGCTCAAATTGATTTTCAGTTAAATTTTTTGTATCCACACTCAACTGACTTTGAGTTGTTTCTTCTTGACTGCTACTTGATGTTTGGCTGCTTGAACTTTTCTGACTTTCTTTTATTTCACTAGTTTTTGAAGTCATTTCCTTTTTTGAGCTACTTTTTAAACTAGAAGCATTTGTTTTTACTCCACCAGTTTCATTATGTTTTACTAATGCAAAGCTTACTCCACCAATAATTAAAACTGCCACCGCTCCAATAGCAGCAAATTGCCTTTTTGTTAACTTTTTCATCTGATACTCCTCCTAAAATCATTCTAGCTTAAATTAACCTAAAAATCTATTATTTAGATGTATTTCTTTGTATTTTTTTGATACAATTCTTTTAGGAGATTATATGAAAAAATTATATCTGCATTACTTCCCTTTGTTTTTTAGCAATCTGTGGAACTAAATCAAAAGAAACTACTTCAACATCAAAGAATAGTCAATCTCTTCTAGTCCTTCAATTTCACAATCAGCGGAGAAAAAGATAGAATATCCTGCTTCATTAAGCAACTTTTCAAATGGAGATTATTCTAACTTTAATTGCCTCCATAAGAGTACTGCAATAGTTATATCCTTATTAGTGCTGACAAAATCGGTTATTACTCCTCTAAACAAGAAACAATTGGGTCAGTCATCGCAAATAAAAGTACTTATCAATCTAAAACAGAATCTGCTCCATAAAGCTAATAAACTCTTTTCTATAACAGAGTTTACTAGCT
>OIZF01001435.1_pt1 | contig 13896 bp, 19 predicted proteins | sample 1588471 | NCBI WGS metagenome assembly OIZF01 (sample SAMN03283279) | human gut metagenome | biome: human-associated habitat; material: feces | host: Homo sapiens | place: Peru | collected 2012
CCAGTTATTATATCCATTATTTGATCCATAATTAGCAATCCATAATGTCCATGCAGAAAATCCTTGATTTACCAATTTAGTTTTAAACCAATCTTGATTAGCATAAATACCAACAGCATATCCTGCTTTTTCAACCTCATCACAAAATGCCTTTGCAATTTTATAATACATTTCATTACTCAAACTTCCTTGATAATCAGAATATTCTAAATCATAATAAATAACACTTACGTTATAATTACTACACGCTTTCAATGCTAAATTTGCTTCTTTTTTTGCCTCACTTTCATTTCTGGCATAGCAAAAATGATAAGCAAACAAAGGAATTCCTAATTTATTGGCCTGTGAAGCATTATTACTCCACTGTTTATCAATATTTTTATCACTCCAACCATAAGAACATCTAGCTATTACACCAGAAATACTTTCTTTAGCTTTACTTAAATCAACCTGTCCATTATGGTATGAAATATCAATGATCAAATTATTCATTTTCATTAAAATTATCAATCTTTTTTGAAGCAACTTCCAATCCTTTAACTAAAACTTGCGGAACATCACATCCAGCTTCAACAAGATTTTCTAATATACTCCTATATTCATTTATAATTAATGAAGCTAAAACATACCATCCAAGAAATGCCAATATTGATAAATCAATATTAATTGCAGCTCCTAATTCTTTAAAACATACTGGAATAATAAAGGCCAACAATACTAAAATCCATTGTACTAATTTTTTCATAATTCCTTTTAATCCTGCCATTGAATTTTCCTTATTATTAATTCTTGATTTTATCCATCCTGTTAACGTATCAATAATATTGAGTAATAAAAGTACCATAAATAAAATCCAATGCTCACCTAAAAAAAGAGTCAAAATTGTTAATATAATAGAATATAAGTTACCTATATGTTCAATAAATCTATTCATCATTCATTTTTCTCACTTTATCTATTATTTTTCTATATTTTCTTATAATTGAACTATGATTAGCATAACCAACATGTATTGATATAAGATCAAAGGACATTTTTTCAAAATTGCGTAAAGTTATAATTTCTAGTTCATCTGGTAATAATTCTTTCACCCAATTATTAACAATAGAAACAATATGTAAATAATACAAATAATCATTTTGTTCATATTTATTAAAATCTTCTAATCTTTCAATTTGCTTTTTTTGATTTAATTCATTTATATGTGATTTAGCAATAGAATATAAGTTTAGAGTAAGCTCAATTTCTTCATTAGAATAAATCATTACTCACTTACTCCTCTTCTTGTAATTTGTAAAACGTTTTACAATTTTAATGTATTACATTTTCTAAGCACAATTGTGCTTTTCTAACATAAATTTCTATTGCAAATTGATGTCAAGACTATTAATAGGAATTTTTACTGATATAATAACTAATTGAGGTGATTGTATTCATGGAAAATACTATATATTTCAAAGATATTTCAAATTGTGACAAAAATAATTATCCTAATAAGATTTATCGAGTTGAACATTCAAAAATGCTAATAGAAATTTTAGATGATCAGCACATTCAAGGTAGTGCTCAATATTTTAGTAGCATTCGTTCAAGAAATAATTTCATTGATAGCATTAAAAATAATATTTTAAAAATCAGCATAGATGAACTTAAAAAAATTCAACATTATTGGAAAATAAAAAATGAGGCTATAGATTAAACTAACATTTATATTAGTTTTCTATACCTCTTTTCTTACTTACTTTAAAAAAGCAAGTAATTATTTTTTATTTTACAACATAAATAATACTATTGAAATCTCTTAATCATTAAAGTTTTATTTCTTTTCTATACTTATTACAGATATATACTATTTATTTTAATATTCATTTCCTAAAATTAATATTCCTATCTATATTCAAACATTAAATTGTCATAAAATTTTTTAGAATATAACACATCACATTCCTTTGAAAAATTATATAGATTTGTATCAAATGTAACAAAAATAATATCATTTGTGTTTATCATATTATTTGTTTTATTTATAACTATAGATTCGTCCATACATGTTACTATAGAATAATCTAATCCATCATTTTTCTTTATTTTTGCCCCACTATAAACACATCTTCGACACATTCTAATCCAATATTTCATGCAATTTTTTGACATTCCCATTTTTTCTAATTCTTCCACTAATCCTTTTAAATGATTATCATATTTTTCAAACACTGTTTTATCATCTTTTTTTAATTTACAAAATAGTTTATGAACATATTTTGTCCCTTTTACATTTTGTATTTTGGGAAATTTATGTCCATTTTCTTTTATTTGTGGCTCAATATATGAAATCATATTTTCCAAAAGAAAATTAAATAGGTCATCTATTTCTTTATCATACCATTCATTTTTTAATTTTAAATCCGAATAATATTTATATGAAATTTCATTTAGTTTTATTTCACATATTACACCTGCTACATAATAAAAATTTCTTAAGAGTAAAATACCATAATATTCTGCGAGAAATTCTGTTATTGAAAAGCATACTTTGATTAATAACTCATTTATTTTTTTCACTTCGTACTCTCTTTTACGTTCAATAAAATGATTAATATCAACTTTATTATCTTTATATTGATCTTCAAATAACCTCAATTCAAACTCACCATCTGTATCATTCAATATAGAAAATTTTACATTATACTTATTTTTAAATTTAATAATTTGATCATAATAATAAGCAAATTGATCAATTTTTTTTGTTTTTTTAATACTTTGCCAAAAAATCTCATATAATGTTTGAGATGTAATAAAAAGATAATTCGCATTTTTACATTCATCATAAAACTTACTTTCGTTTATTTGTCTATTTTCTAAAGAAATAGTATTACTACACTCCTTTTCATTCCTCATCAAATAAATAAAAGCATTTGTATCTAATAATATATTTTTATTTTTCAATATATTCCCTCCACATCTTTAAAAAATATTATCCTTTCCTCCTTACTATAGATATATATCATATATTATAATAAACAAATACAATAAAATATAAAATCTTATAAAGGGTATAAAAGACTAGAAATCTAATTTCTAGTCTCTATTGATACATATATTTGTTATAATTTTGTTTTAATACTTTGCAATTATTTTAGGAAATGTAATCAATTAAACCATCTAAAAAATTCAAATATTTAAAGAGTTTATCTAATTCTTCATTACAAAAAACTAATACACCTATTTGATTATATAACATTTTAGATATATTTTTTGGACATTCTTCATATTGATGTATCAATTGCAATGTAACTATAGCAGATTCCAGTTGTTTCTTTATTCCTTTTTTCAACAATTCTATTGTATCTGTCATTTCATCAATATCTTTCATAATTCATTTTCTCCCACAGGAACAAAATAACATATACTGATAAATATTATAAAAAATAGAACAAATTGGTCTTTAATCTTAATAAATAATTCTTTATTACTTAAAGAATCATTTGATTATTAATTTGACCCACTCAATTTCTTTATCATATCCTCTGCTGAATAACTTATATCTGCATCATTCTCATCATAATATTCAATATCATCAAATATTTCTGACATTTGATAATTCAATTTTTCAAATTCTTTTAATGACACTAAAGATGTATTTACTTTAATTTGAGGCTTAAAATATTTTGGGTTCTTGATTATAAATTCTAAGTTTGGTTTAATTTCATCAACATGTTCGTACTCGTTAATGCTTCCATTCATTTCAACAATAATTCCAACAGGTTCAACACCTACAATTTTAAATGCATTAATAAAATATTCATTGAATATTTTATTGTATTTAAATTCTTTTTTTATATTATTTTTATTGTCACAAACTATATTGTTTCCGTTCGTACATAATTCAATAAAAATCCATTTGTATTCTTTATGAACATACTCAATGCTATATGTTTTTCCATATCCTGCATAACCTCGATGATACTGATTTCCTGGTACAGTTAAATCAACATCAGATATAATCTTAAATTTCTTATACTCTTCTTTGAAAGTTCTTTGAATATATTCATAAAACAATGTCCTCATTTGTTCTTCAGAAACACTAGGAGTAGAAACATATACAATCAATAGAACAAAAATTGAAATAAAAAGAATAATTATTCTTTTCATACTAATTTGGAGTATTTATAATCGCCTTTAACCCTGAAACATTTTCCCAGCCATTTGTGTCACTGCTAACCCAAGCATGATAATTCTTTGTATGCTGTGCAATTTTGAAATCCCTGTAATTACTTTTTTGTGAGCCAATAGCTGTTACAAAAGCAACATGATTCCACTTTCCATCAGCTTCAGAATCATATGCAATAAACTTTCCTTTAGAAACTTTATTTGAAAATGTTTTAAAGCTGGTTGTAGAGTAAGCAACTTTCCAAGTTTTGACAAATGTATCCGCCCTTACCCAAGACGTTGAATAACTTTGAGTAGAATTATAATACCAATTACTTCGGTTACTAATTCCTCCCGCTCTAGCAATTTGAGAAGCAAAATTTGTACAGTCCCCATTAATAAAGCATGCATAAGAATAGTTATAGCTACTTGCCCATTTATCAGCATAATTTATCGCATTGGTAACATTCATTGTAGTACAAGTATTTATTGTTGCCTTTCTTTCATACTCTTTATAATATGGGCTTGTATAAGGCATAAGTACTGCCAATTCATCCATTGAATAATCATCTGTTTTAACTATTTGTCTTATTTCATTATTAAGATCACAATTATCACAAACATTAAAAAAAGTTAACAAACGTTGTGTATGGAAAGATTCACTTATATGATTTAAACTAATTTCATTTTCTAAAGCATTTTTATAATCTAACCAATTACTTTTTTCTAGGTTATCTAGATTATAATTCGTTGACAATATACTTATTAAATCATGTTCTAGACTATTAATTGTTTTAAAAGCCTCTTCATTATCAGAAAATTCCCAGTAAGTATCATTCCTTTTTTCATTAAGATATAAAACAGGACCTTTTTTTAGTTCGATAACATCTGTTATTTCTTCATAATATGGGCATTCTTGATTTTCTATTGCAAATATGCAAACAGTAGATGAATAAAATAAAGTTAAACTTATTAGTGCTGCAATAATTTTTTTCATAGTTATTAATCCTTTCTTGTAATTAAAGTAAGCGCTTCCCTCAATTAAAGTATATCATTTAACGAGCGTATGTCAACTATTACTTATTTTATATAGGTATTGAATTAAATATGGTATACATTTATAATTCTATATAGGTGATATTAATATGGCAAAAAATACAAAAGGTTTTTTTAAAATGAAGATGTTGCTATTAAAAATAATCAGTGAGGGAGACTGCTACGGCTATCAAATAGTCCAAACTCTAGATAAAATTTCAAATGGCACAATACATATAGCCGAAGGTACAATGTACCCTATTCTATATAGATTATTAGATGAAGGCTTAATCAGTGATGAAAAAAGACTGGTTGGTAAAAGACAAACTCGGATTTATTATCATATTGAGGATAAGGGCATTACACATATGCAGAAACTATATGAAGAATATTTAATAATGATTAATAGTATTGAAAGAATTATGGAGAACAAATATGAAAATGAATAGAAATGTAAATAAATATATCAAAGATTGTAAACATTTTTTTCCATTTTTATCAAAAAATGAAAAAATTTTTTTAAAAAGATTAAAAGTAAATATTGTTGAAAATATCGATTCAACTAATATAACTTATGATGATTTATGTAATAAATTTGGTTATCCTTCTGATATTATTATTTCATATTTTGAAGATCAAGACGCTAATTATTTAATCAAACAATCTCGAATAAGAAATATTTTAAAAAAAGCAATCATTATATGTACTGTAGCCATTTTAGTATGCTGTTTATGGCGTGGAATACTTATTTATAAAAGTTACCATGATTCAAAAAATTCAAAAGTAAAACATATAGAATATACAATAGAAGAGGTGAACTAATTATGAAAAAAATTATTACATTATTAACTATAGTAAGCAGTATTTTGTTTTTATCATTACCTGTATCTGCATTGGATCAAAAAAAAGAAATAATTAAATTAGATAACGGATATTATCTAGAAACAATTATAGAAGAAACATCCATGGCAAGAGCAGCTAATCAAAAAACTGCAAGAAAAACTGCAAATTACAAAAATGCTCAAGGTGCAATAATGTTTAGTGTTACTGTTACAGGTACATTTACATATACTGGTTCTTCGTCAACATGTACAAAGTCAGTTGCTGAAGCATCATCTAAAAATACCAACTGGAAAATTTCTTCAAAAAGCGCTTCCAAGTCAGGAAATAAAGCTACTGCTAAAGCAATAGCAAAAAGATATGTAGATGGTGTAGCAGTCGAAACACAAAATTGTACCGTTACATTAATATGTAGTTCAAACGGTTCTTTAAAATAATAAATATATATAAATAGCATACATTTTTTACATATTTAAAATATATTTTGTACTTTTTAAGAGGAAAAGCAAGACAGTTCAAGTCATTCTTCTCCTCTTTTTTATTTTTTGAATTCTATTTAAATTTTGACTTTATCTATATATTTTATAGATTTCCTACTTATTCTAAGAAAGTCTAATTTTATTTCTCGCTCGTTTGAAAATAAACTATATAAAGTTTTCCTTTGCATACACATTTATACCTTCATATAACCACTCTTCAAGATATATCTATCCACTATTTTCGTAAAATATTTGAAAATTTATAATTAAAATAACCAAGTATTCCAACAATACTTTTTTCATATACAATAATTTTAATTCAAGTACTACTAGTTTATATAGTTTGAATTAAAAAATAATAAATTATCGTTCTACCTTAATTTAGAGACTACTTACATAACAACTAAAAGTAGACTTCAAAATTATACGATGCTAACAAGTCATATTCTTATTTATTATTTTATAATATTACCTATTTTATATATGTGTTTATTGACAAAAATATTCTTTATGCTATATTTAAGATAGAAAACGTTTTCATTAATATTTATTTTATAGGAGGGGTGATTAAAATCAAAAAATATGTATCTTTATTTATCTTTTTATTAGTTCTATTAATACCTATCCAAGTTTTTGCAGAATATCAGCAGTTTGTTAGAAGATCAGATACTTTTAAAGTAGGACAATATGGTCAATTTGAACAATGTGTTGTTATTAATAAAGATCTCAGTACTAAGGTAATATCCTTTAATTCATGGGGAAATTATGCAGTTAAAAACAATAATGGATATAGCATCACAATGGTTTCAAGAAAACACGAAAAAAAGAATAATAAATTATACATTTACCTTACAGTAAAAGGTTATGACTTTAATACAAAAAAATATAGTTCAAATTATAATTTTAGTTTTACAATAAGTTCTTAAAATTAATAAAGTGACTGGATCTGTAACAAAATTCTCTGAAAAAAATAAAAAAAGAACAATGAAATAGTCAAAACTGTAACATTGTTCTTTTTGTTATATAATGAGCACATTACCCGCATAATTTTAATAGTCAACGATTAAGAGATGAATTTCTTAATACTATGAAAAATAATATTTTACGTATTAACTTTAAAAACTTCTAAAATATAATCTTACCAAAAAAATCATCTCAATTTTTTCCAAATGAAAAAGTGATTATAGAATATAACAATAAATAAATTAGTGACAGAAAATTTTTTTAAACTCCATACCCATAAATAGATTTGCTACTTAAATTATAACTTTTTTCTCTAACCTCATCTTTGCTATTACCTTCTATAGTGAATACTTTTCCATTTTCAACTTTTTCAACAATACCTACATGATCTGTATGACCATCCTGTTGCCAATCAAAAAATATAATATTTCCTGTCATTGGCACATAAGTTTTATCTTTCCATCTATTATTTTTCTTATACCAATTTTCTCCATCTGTACATAGAGAAAACTTTGGTACTGAGCTATCATCTAACATTCCACTTTCATTTGCACACCATGATACAAAAATGGCACACCAATTTACTTTTTTATTAAATCCGTACCATGTCCAATATTTACTTCCACTTGTTGTTCCAACTTGTGACTTTGCAACTTCTACTATATTGTTATTTCCAATATGATAATACCTTAAAACATGTGCAACGTAATCAGGATCACCATAAACATTTATTTTTAATTTTGCCTTCATTTCATCAGAAAACACCTTTGCATTTGCTCTAGTATATCCCCCAAAATGTTCATTTGCCCAACTTATATATCCGTTTCCATAATTATACCCTTGAAGGGCTAATGATATATGCTCGGTATCTCCACTTGAAGCTACTTTTGAATCATTTAAGCAACTAGCTAAATGTTGTATTCCTACCTTAATGGAATAATCAGCATCTGTTATTCCATTATGCACCCTTGGATATTTTTCATTAAATTCACATTCTGATGACTGCATAGGATCATTTCCCTTTCCTCCGCTTTCTTGCATCATTACTGCCTGTATCAAAGAAACATAATCACCAATCCCACTTTCTAACGCGTATTTTTCAATCACTGGTGTATAAGCTATTACTTCTGAATTAAGTCCTTCTACAGACGTATTTACACTAGAATCATCTGACAAAGCAGAAAATACTCCAATAAATAAAACAATCACTATTAGAATAATCATTCCTGTTCCATAAGAAATCAAATGATTCATGATTGCTATTGGCTTTTTTACAAAACTTATCAGCTTTTTTATAAAATCTATAATTTTATTACCTGAATATTTCATCGTGGTTGTTCCATTGAACTTATTTAATGATTTTCTATATTTGTTCAACATTCTTGATTGACTTATTGTCTGATTCGACAAAGTTTGATTAATTGTGTTCGATAAATTACCACTTGTTCTGGAATTAATTTTATTCTTAGCTGTTGATAATTTTATGTTTTTTAATTTGATATTACCCTTTTTTGTACTGTATTCTTTTATAAGCTTTTCATTTTTTCTTTTTTGGTTTCGATATTTCTTTATTTTTATTCTAGCACTAACAAGCGTTTTTTCACTTGTACCTTTGATTTTATTTATTGCATAATTTGACTCCTTATTTTCCTTTTTATCCTGTACATTATTTTTTGTATTAATACTTTGCTTTTTATTAAAAGAATCTAGCATCTTTTTCTTATCAAGAGTCTTAATATCCTTAATTGTTTCTTTTGTCTTAATATTCTTTATCATAAACAGTTATCAAAACTCTTATCTTTTCTAGATTTATAATATTCAGGATATCTTAATTTTATTGACTCCATAAAAAAAGAACTGTATTCACATGAAAACAGTTCATAAGGTGTTGAAACTTTTGCATTTTTTTCATCTACATAACCATTGAACAAATTGAAACCCATCAATGCTGTATTAATTGATCCTGAAGTATGCCATGATTTATCTAGTCCTGACAGTTTAATACTGTTCCTATTAAAATCATAAAGATCATTAATATGCTCTCTGCAATCTTTATCAATGGTTAATGTATAAAATAGCGATTGATGATAAACATCATTAATTCCACTTTTTTCTATAGCTAAATGATATGCTTTTTTATGTTCATTGTTAAAATACTTCATTATATTCCCCTCACTATCTTATTTTTTCTTTCATTTTATTTTTTATTGATTTTTCTACCGTCTTGCTTTCTAAATATTTTATTTCACTTTTTACAGACTTTTTATCTATATTATCCACTCGATGAATCATCTTTGAAGTTTTTGCAATCATTTTTTCTAAATTAAACAGCATTGAACGTGATGTTCTTTGAATAAAATTCATTTTATTCACTTCTGGTCTTTTATTAACTGGTGGCTTCCCCATAATAATTGCTCCGATATTTTTAAAATTCATCTTTGTATTTCTTAATTCATTAGTAACAGCATCACATTTATTTATAAGTAGATGTGTTTTATTAACACATTTAAAAAGTGATCTATGGAATTTTCCAAGAGCCACTTTAAAATGTGAAATTTCAATCGTTTTGATAACTGCCTGTTTACCATGTTGTTTAAACTGATTCACATATTCTTTTACTGAAGATAAAATATTTGATTTTATATTACTTAATTGTTTCTTTCCATTATCTACTGTCTTTTTTATATCTTCAGTTATACTTTTCATAGTTTCTCGAATAGTTGGATTTTGTAATTGTTCTATTGTATTCTTTAATTCTAAGACTTCACTTGTCATATAATCTATTTTCTTTTCCATATTTGAAATATAATCCAGTAATTCTTTAGTTTCATTTATTTTATTTTCTTTATGTTCCTTATAAAGTATCTTAAAATATTCACTAATGTAAGGATCATTGTATATTGCTGGCAATTGTTTATCCATAATGGTTTCTCCCTTCATGAAATGCGAAAAGATATGTATTCATATCCTTTCGCTTATATTTAATATTATTTATTTTTTTCTGATGGTTTTGTTGACATCAATTTATATAACAATGTATTTTTTGGAAATCTATTTATAAAAGGTACGATGTTTCCACCATACTTAATAAGTCCACACCCTGATTGTGCATTAGTTATATAACTTAACTGCTCATCAGAGATATTCAGTAATTTCGCAAGCTTTTCTCTATCTTGATATGATTGATTTAACATAACAACAAACTCACTGTTAGAAAGCATCGTACTTGCCTGAACACTATCTAACAGATATTCAACATTTTGTGTAATTCCAATAGGATAGCCATCTCTTTTTCTAAATTGTCTCCATGCCGAATTAAAGAAAGAAGCACTCTCTTCATTTTCAAAAACCACATGAAATTCATCAAGAATGATGTGTGTCCTTTTACCTTTTCGCCAATTTTCATTAACACGGTTAATCATTGCGTCTGTGATTACTAATAGCCCCATTGTCTTTAATTGTTTTCCAAGCTTAAAAATATCATACGATACAATTCTGCTTGAAGTATTTACATTTGTTTGGTGTGCAAATGCATCCAATGATCCATCTGTAAACAGTTCAAGTTTCAAAGCCAAACTTCTTGCTTCTATTTCAGGTTGTTCTAACAGTTTCTCTCTCAACGTAACAAGTGTAGGCATTTTTCTTGTTCGATAATAATCCTGAAATACCAAAGTTACACATCTATCAATAATTGACCTGTCTACTGGTTTAATTCCATCTCTATCCAACTGTTCAAATAAAGACATGATAAATTGTGACTTATCTCCAACTGGATTACCACTATCACCATAACCTTCCAGCATATCCATTGCATTAATATGATTTTCACTTCCTGCTGCAATCGTTATAACTTCTCCTCCCAACTCTTTAACTAAAAGCGAATACTCTGCTTCTGGATCACAAATTATAATATCATCTTGAGTTGCAAGAGCTAAAAATACGATTTGTTCCTTTGTTAAAAAGGATTTCCCAGAGCCAGGTACTCCTAACTGAAAGGCATTAGGATTCATCAATTTTTCTTTATTGCACATAATTAAATTATTTGTAATAGCATTTTGTCCAAACCAAATACCACCATCATCAACAACTTCCTGTGCTCTAAACGGGATAAAGACAGCCATGCTTTCTGTAAGCAATGTTCTTACAATATTTAGTTTATTTGTTCCAATTGGTAAAACACTTGATAGACCATCTAACTGTCTACTTGCAAAAAACAATATATCCAATTCACACATATACTTTCTAGCAACTGCCATAAGTGCTTCTGTATCGTTATCAAGTTCTTCTAGACTATCAGCTAAATGAACGATTGTCATACACCCCAACATCATACGTTGATCCCTTACTGTTAAATCATCTAAAAATTCTTTGCTCTCTTTTCTTTGAAGTTCCATATCATAAGGAATTACAGCACTGAAATTGTTATTTGCGTTCTGTCTTCTTTGCCAATTTGTAATATTAGTTTCAACACCAAGCCATTTCCTTTCGACCTCTTTTACTGCCTCGTCTGTTGGAACTGTAATAATATCCATTGAATACATAAGATTTTTATTTAATGAACAAAGTTCTGATATAAAACTATCCTTTACATATCTTGCATACTCACTTAAATACATAACTCTTCCATACTTATCTCCTAATTGAAAATATTTATCATGAAATTTTGGCATTTGTGGACAGATAGCATCTTTAAAATGATGTCCCTTTCTCATTGAAGCATCCATATCAAATGAAAACTGTTCTTCATGTCCGTTTCTATAAAAATCATGAAGGATTTTTAATCTTTCAATAGCATCAAGTTCTTCTAATTGAGAACCCAATTTAGAAAAATGAGATGATAATTCTACAGTTACCCTTGAAAAGAAATTTCTTGCTTCTTCTACATTCTTTTTAAAGGCAGTTATTGTTATATACTTTTCTTGAATAATTCCATCTGCTCCAGATACTTTCTCTAATAACATATCATTGTATTCTTTTCGATATTTATCAAGATGATCATTTCTTAATGGAATTAAAATCTTTTCTTTAAATTCTTTTATATTAATTTTTCTATTATTGATTGTAATCTTTGTCATTGTTGAACTGTCTAATGAATTAAGCAATTCACTATAATTTAAAAACAATCCAACCTTTTCATCCTTTGAAGCAATTGAATAATTAATATCCTTAAATCTATATGTTTTAGAATATTTGTTCTTAGAACAAAAAATACCATCTTTATAGAGAGTATCAATATCAATTAGATCCTGTGCGCTTTTGGGAACACTTATTTTTTCTTTGTTTTGTTTTTTCAATCTTTCGTAGCTTTTTATCATTTGGATCAATAGACTCCTTTCTTTTAATTTCTAAAAATTCTTTTAAATATTCGTAATATAAATTTTGTGGTTTAAATATCAAATTATGTTGTTTAATCAATAGTGAGCGTATCGCACATATAACAATCTGTTCAGCATTCATTCCTTGAAATCTAATGAATCCAAGTGCTGCAAATGGTGCAGCTGAAATCATACACAACCAACTTGTTATCTCCATTCCTAAATGATCAATGAATAAAAAATAAAATATAACTGCCATTACACACGCTAAAAAAGAAAAAAAGCATTGTCTTAGGGATAATCCTAAAAAAATGCCTTCTGTATATTCTCTTATCTCTTTATTAATTTTTACTTCCATATTACTCCTTCCTCTTTTTTCACAAATAAAAAGCAAGAGGAAATTTCTCTTGCCATTAACTCTTTACTTATCTAACCATTGATAATCTTTTCTATAATCAAGTATACAATCAACGTATACAACATCTTCTTGAATTTGATATAAAATCAAATACCATTTTTTTATAAACATTTTTCTATATTTGTTTGGTGGTATATATTCTTCGTTAAAAAAAGGATAGCGTTTGGGCATTTGCTCTAATGATCGTATACCATCAATAACCGCTTTTTTTTGTTTTGTTGCTGCATCAGCACTTGCCTTAGCAATAAAAGCAATATTTGATGCAAGCATATTTTTTGCCTTTTCTGAAATAATTACTTTATATTTCTCATATTCCATTTTCTATACTCCTGAAATAATATCATCAAGGTATTTATCTAATTCATCAATTGTATACCCTTTATTTCCTGCCATTCTATCTTCTTCTACAGAAAGAAGTTGTTCACGTAAATCTAACATTTTTTCCCTACGACTAAATGTCTCCATATCCATAACAACTAAATCACCTTCACCGTTTCTTGTGAGATATACAGGTTCTTGACTTGTCCTACAAAGGTCTGCAATTTCATTATAATTTTGTCTAATTGCTGCAGATGGACGAATATTCATAATAAGCACCTCCAATATAGTAATATTCTAGTAATATTATATCCTTATAATACTATATATTCAATATTTTAGATGAAAGTATTACAATCCCATCATTTCTTTAACTATT
>OIZF01001449.1_pt1 | contig 13806 bp, 17 predicted proteins | sample 1588471 | NCBI WGS metagenome assembly OIZF01 (sample SAMN03283279) | human gut metagenome | biome: human-associated habitat; material: feces | host: Homo sapiens | place: Peru | collected 2012
TGAAACGATTCAAAAGGTATTACAAATGCCAGAATGGAATGAAGAAAAATTCCAAAGCTTATTAACATCTAATATTTGGAAAAATAATTATGAAACGATTCAAAAAGTATTACAAATGCCAGAATGGAAAGAAGAAAAATTTCAAGGATTATTGACACCTACTATCTGGAACAGTAATTATGAAACGATTCAAAAGGTATTACAAATGCCAGAATGGAAAGAAGAAAAATTTCAAAATTTGTTAACATCTAATATTTGGCAAAGCAATTATGAAATGATTCAAAAAGTATTGGAAATGCCAGAATGGAATGAAGAAATGTTTCAAGACATATTAACATCTACTATTTGGACCAGTAATTATGAAAATATAGTAGAAAAATTGCATTTATCTATATGGAATAATCCAAAATATGAAAAACTTTTAACACCAACAGTATTTGTTATAAAAACATCTAACATTTTAAGCAATATTCAAATTTTTGAAGAATATAGTATAGAAGATTATATAACAACAAATTCCTTAAGAAAAAATCCTATAGAACTTAGCAACTTATTAAAGTACTTAGTGGATAATAATATTGATTTAGTTGTAGATTATAAATTAAATAAAATAATTACTGCTACAAAAAAACAAATGAAAGAAAAATATGGAATTGATATGAATATGATAATGGAGAAAAAAACAAAATGAGTGAAAGAGTAGAAGAAATACTAGATAAATATGAGCCATTTGTATTAAAAAACATAGATACAGATAATATGAATCGAATCATAGAATACTTAATAGAAGAAAAAGTAGATTATATAGATGAATTATTAGTGGATTATTTAGATTTATTTTTAATAGAAAGTGAGGAATTTAAACAACGATTTCAAAAACTAAAAATAAAATATGGAGATCATGTAGTAGAACGCATAAAAGATGATTTAAATTTATTAGAAGAATTGTAAACAAATCAAAAAAAGATTTGTTTTTTTATGAATTTATAGCAATATCTATTTACAAAAAGGGTTTAAAAATATATAATAAGGGTGCTAAGTGGTAAATAGTGGAGCTAAGTGGGTGATAATATGTTCATGGGAGAATATCATCATACAATCGATGAAAAAGGAAGAATTATAATTCCTTCTAAAATTCGTGAAGAATTACAAAACGATTTTATTGTTACCCGTGGTATTGATAATTGCTTATTTATTTACAAAACAGAGGATTTTAAAGAATTAATTCGAAAATATAAGGAATTACCAAATACCAAAGATGCTAGAAATTTTATGAGATTTTTCTTATCAGGTGCAGTTCCATCTACGATTGATAAGCAAGGAAGACTAAATATCAATGAACATTTAATTAGTTATGCACATTTAAAAAAAGACTGTGTCATTATTGGTGTTAGCGATCGTTTAGAAATTTGGTCAGAAGAATTATGGAACAAATTTATGGAAGAAAATGAAGAAAATATGGCTGATATTGCAGATAAGCTATTTGCTTCTAATATATAGGTGGTTTTATGCATATTAGTGTTTTATTAGAAGAAGTAATTCAAAATTTAAATTTAAAAGAAAATAGTATTATTGTAGATGCCACTCTAGGTTATGCTGGACATAGTAGCGAAATTTTAAAAAAAATAAAAAAGGGAAAATTATACGCTTTTGATCAAGATCAGGAAGCTATACAATTTTCAAAAGAAAAATTAAACAAAATTGGCCAAAACTTCGAAATTATTAAAAGCAATTTTGTTTATATGAAAGAAGAATTAAAAAAAAGAAATATTACAAAAGTAGATGGTATTTTATTTGATCTTGGTGTTTCTTCGCCACAATTAGATGAAGATTATAGGGGATTTAGTTTCCATAAAGATGCTGTTTTAGATATGCGAATGAATCAAGAAGCAAGCTTAACTGCAAAAGAGGTAGTAAACACTTATTCTTTAGAAGAATTAACAAGAATATTTAGAGAATATGGAGAAGAAAAATATGCTTATTCTATCGCAAAAAAAATTGTAAAATATAGAGAAAATAAGGAAATAGAAACAACATTAGAATTAGTTGAAATTATAAAAACAGGAGTTCCAGAAAAATATAAAAGAGAGCATCATCCGGCAAGAAAAGTATTTCAAGCAATCCGTATTGAAGTAAATAAAGAGTTAGATGTATTTGAACACGCCTTATTAGATGCTTTAGATTTAATTAATGTTCATGGAAGAATTTGTGTAATTACTTTCCATTCTTTAGAAGATAGAATTTGTAAAAGAATTTTCAAAGAAAAAACAGAAATAGAGGAAACACTAAAAAGAATGCCCGTGATTCCAGAAGAATATTTACCAAATTTTAAAATAGTAAAAGTGATAGAACCATCTAGTCAAGAGTTAGAAAAAAACAATCGTTCTAGAAGTTCTAAATTAAGAGTTATAGAAAGGATTAAGTGATATTATGCGTAAAAAGGGGTTAACAAAAGGAGAAAAAATATTATATATTGGCGCTGTATTTTGTATTGGCTTTACTTTTGTTTTAAAAATATTTTGTGGAGCTGGAATTGGACACTTAAGTATGAGCGTTGAAAAATTAAAATATAATATCACTGTTCAAGAAAAAACAAACGAAAGTTTAAACATGAAAGTTAGTGAACTTACTTCCTTTGATAAAATTAAAGATGTAGTTGAGGAAATGGGATTAGCCTACAATAATGAAAACATTTTAATAGTAAATGATTAAGCATTTACTATTTTATTTTTGCTCAAAATATAGTATAATGGATAAGAGTAGAGGAGGTATCTAAATGGAAGAAGTAACGAAAATATTTTTTGTTGTTCAACAAGAACTCCAAGAACAAAGTAAACAAATTAATAGTCGTTTAGAAAAAATATCAAAAGAGATACAAGCTTTAGAAGACACCTTTTCAAAAACAAAAAATAATAATCAAAAATTATTAGAACAAGCATCTCCAATTGAAGAAAAACAAATTAAAATGAATATGAGATGCAATCAATACTTATATGATTTAGAATTACGAAAAAAAATGGCCAAAAAAACCTTTTATAAAAATGAATTACAATTAAGAGAAATGTATGAAGTAAGATGTTCTTTATTTATCAATTATATGATGGCAGAAGAAAATCATAATGAAATACAAATTACCCAAAGTTTTTATAAATTTATCAATTATGTTTATAGTGAATTTATTAAGAAATATCAATATGAAAGAGATTCTTATATTGAAAAGAAAAATATCCATGAAAATTATATTTTGTGTTTAAGCACTTTCCCAACAATAGATGAAACAAGGAGAAAACAAATTGAAAAAAATATTATGACCGAAGAAGAATATCAAAACTTAATTCAAAAAATTAAAGATTTAGATTTGAAATTAGAAGAATATAAACAAATATTTAAAACAAAAAAACCAAGAATTACGAAAAAAAATAAAGAAGAATATAAATATTTCAATTTTGATGTGAATCAAGTAGTAGCAAGTATTTATCCAGGATTACAAAATGACGTTCAAAATCAAAAATAAAGAATATCCTGTTATTATTACAAAAAAGAAAAATAAAAATACATACATTAGAGTAAAAGAAGATGGAACAATTCATGTTACCACTTCCTATTTTGCTACGAAAAAACAGATCATAGAATTATTAGAAAAACATGAATTAGATCTTTTCAAAATGATAGATAAAATAGAAACAAAATTAGAAAAAGAAAAAAAATTCTATTATTTAGGAAAAGAATATGAAGTAATTTATATGCCCACAAAACTAGAAATAGTAGATAATCGTATTTATGTAACAGATGAAAAAGAATTAAACAAATGGTTCAAACAAAAAATGGAAACAATCTATTTAGAAAGAATCAACTTCTGGTATCATCAATTTGAAGAATCTATCCCTTATCCGAAACTAAAAATTCGCAAAATGAAAACAAGATGGGGAGTATGTAATAGGAGAGATAATTCCGTTACATTAAATAGTGAATTAATGAGATATGAAATTGATAAATTAGATTATGTTATTGTGCATGAATTATCCCATTTTGTACATTTTAACCATTCTTCTGATTTTTGGGAATTAGTAAGTAAATACTTTCCTAACTATAAAAAAGCAAGAAAAGACTTAAAGGAGTAGATTATATGACAAATTTATTTCGAAAAATAATACAAATGATAATGATCACTGTCTTTTTAATTCCAACTTTTACACCACCAGTTCATGCTAAAACATTAGGTGATTTAAAAACAGAATTATATAAAAAACAGGAAGAATTAAATCAAAATAAACAAAGTCAAAACATGACGCAACAACAAATCAATAGTGCGAATGAAGAAATTTCTAACGTAAAAGCTTCTATTAATCAAACTTATGTAGATATAGCTGCTTTGGATAAAGAAATTGAACAATTAAATGAAGAAATCGCTACAAAAGATGCTCAAATAAAAGAAATTGTTAATTTTGTTCAAGTATCCAGTGGAGAATCCGCTTATTTAGAATATGCTTTTGGAGCAAAGGATTTCACTGACTTTATTTATCGTGTTGCTGTAGCAGAACAGCTAGCAGAGTATAATAATAAATTAATAGAAGAATGTAATCAAAATATAGAAACTTCTAAACAAAAACAAAAAGAAATTGAAAACAAAAGAACAGAACTGGCTAATAAACAAGAACAATTGCAAAAAAAGGTAAATGAATTAGGTCAAGAATTAGAAAATTTATCGGATACTTCTATCGATATAGAAGATGAAATTGAATATCAAAAAGAAATTATTAAATTATATGAAAATAAAGGTTGTAAAGAAAATGAAGATATTTCAACTTGTGGTAGAAAAACACTACCAGCTGGTACCGCTTTTTATAGACCAATTGTATCTGGATATGTAACCAGTGAATGGGGATATAGAAGTTTTGGTAATGGTTGGCATGAAGGAATCGATTTTTCCAATACGCAAGCAGTAGATGTTTATGCGATTGCAACGGGAATGGTAGCTAAAATATTCTATCGTAATTCTTGCGGTGGAAATATGGTTGTTGTTCACCATAATATTAATGGTAAAACTTATACTAGTGTTTATGCCCATTTAAAATCAGTAGCAGTTAGTGAAGGTGATACAGTCACAAGAAATACGATTGTTGGATTAATGGGTGGAGATCCTAGTACATGGAGTTATGATTCTTGTTCTACGGGAAGACATTTACATTTAACTGTAGCAACAGGTTTATATGGTGTAGATTATAACTTTACGGCAATGAATTATAAATATTCTATTAATCCAAGATCAGTAATCAATATACCGAGCGGAAGGTATGTATGGTTTACAAATAGAATAGAAGAATATTAAGTCACATAAAAAAGTGACTTTTTTCATATTCTTAAATAGGTGATACCATGAAAAAAATAGATTACTCTTTATTAATTGCTATTCTCATTTTGTCTATTTTTGGTGTTATTATGATTTATTCGGCTTCTAATGTGTGGGCATTATATAAATTTAACGATGCTTTTAAATTTGTAAAACATCAAGGAATGTTTTTAGTAGTAGGATTATTTTTACTATATTTTATTAGTAAAATGCCATATTTCAATTATTACTCAAAAGCTAATAAAATTTTACTTACGATTATAATTTTACTGATTTTAGTTATTATTCCAGGAATTGGAACAGTTCGTAATGGTAGTAGAAGCTGGTTTGGAATTGGTTCTTTTGGTTTTCAACCAAGTGAAGCGGCTAAAATTGGATTACTTATTTTTACAGCAAAATATTTAGTAAATAATGAAAAAAATTTAAAAGATATCAAAAAAGGTGTTTTACCTATTTTAGGTGTTATTTTCTTAATTTTTGGGCTTATTATGTTACAACCTGATTTTGGTACAGGTGTTATTATTGTAATTAGTACAATAGGACTACTTTTTGTGGGTGGTGTTAATTTTAAGTTTTTTATTAGACTTGGTATATTAGGTGTTATAGGAGTAATTATTTTAATTTTAATAGCGCCTTATCGTTTGGAAAGAATTTTGTCTTTCTTAAATCCTTGGAGTGATCCATTAGGAAGTGGATTTCAAATTATTCAAAGTTTATATGCCATTGGTCCAGGTGGTTTATTTGGTTATGGTTTTTTAAATTCTAGACAAAAACATTTCTATTTGCCAGAACCCCAAACAGATTTTATTTTTTCCATTATTAGTGAAGAATTTGGTTTTATGGGTGTTCTAATTGTAACCAGTTTATTTTTAACAATTATTTTAAGAGGGTTTAAAATAGCTAAAAATTGTAATGACTTATTTGGAAAATATCTAGCTTTTGGTATTACTTTTCAAATTGCTTTTCAGGCTATTTTAAATTTGATGGTAGTAGTTGGTTTAATTCCCGTTACAGGAGTTACACTTCCATTTTTAAGCTATGGAGGTTCAAGCTTGTTAATTACATTATGTGAAATGGGTATTCTTTTGAATGTTAGTAGATATCAAAAATAATCAATGATATATTATTTAATAAAAAAGTGAGAATATGCTATGTCACTATTTTCTCACTTTTTTCGAAATTTTAAATTCGGTATAACAATTTTATATAAAATTAATTTTTATAGATTGTGAAGGTTCTTCCTTCTTTTTTTATTTTTTTCTCTTTTTGCAAATTTTTAAGTTCTCTCATCATGGCACTTCTATCAATACATAGGTAATCTGCTAATTCTTGAAAACTATAAGGAATTGTAAATGTTTTACTATTTTTCTTTAATGCCTCTTTTTTTAAATAAGTTAGAATTTTATCTTTAATACTTCTTTGACTTAAAATGTCAATTTTACTATTTAAACTAATTGTTTTAGAAAACATAAATTCCATCAAAGTATTTAAAACAAAATTGTGGTAGCGACAATGAATTTGACAATCTTTTAGAATAAAATGGTAATCAATAAATAAAACTTCTGTTTTTGTGGTAGAAACTAAAAAAGTAGAATCTTCATTTTCTTCTAAAAACATCTCGCTAAAAATATTTCCTTTGGAAAGTCTTTCAAGAATTGTTTCATTTCCCTTGATATCAATTCTTTTTAAATCAGCATTTCCTTTTAAAATAACACCAATTACTTTCTTTTTACCATGATAACTTAATATAAATTCACCAGGAAGAAATTCCTTTTTGTGAGCATTGACACATTTTGACAAATTTTCAGCAATGGTATCAATATCCATTTCTTCATAGATTCCAACCATAAAATCACAACCTTATTTTACGTCTCAAATAAATTATAACAAAAAGAATGAAATGTTGCAAATGCAACAATTATTATTTTTTGCTAGTGGTAGAATGTAACTAAAGTAGGATACGAGTCCTAGAGTGGAAGGAGTAATAATCATGACAAAAAAAGAAAAAGAAAATTTGGAAAAGGTGAAAAAACAATTTAAAATCATTAAAAGAAATGGCAATAAACAAAATTTTGATGAAATGAAAATCAAAGAGGCAATTCGTAAAAGTGCTGAAAGAGTTATGGTTGATTTAACAGAAGAAGCCGAAGACGAAGTAGTAAATCTTGTAGTAGAATTTTTACTTACACAAACAACAGATCCAGAAGTACAGCAGATTCATAATTGCGTAGAAGCTGCTTTAGAAAAAGTAAATCCTTTGGTAGCAAAAAGTTACCGCGAATATCGTAATTATAAAAAAGATTTTGTTCATATTTTGGATAAAGTTTATAAAAAAGCGCAAGCTATTAATTACATAGGTGATAAAGAAAATTCCAATACAGATAGTGCATTAGTTGCTACTCAAAGAAGCTTGACCTATAATTCTTTAAATAAGGAATTATACAAAAAATTCTTTTTAACAACTGCCGAAGTAGAAGCTTGTGAAGATGGCTATATCTATGTTCATGACATGAGTGCTAGGAGAGATACTATGAATTGCTGCTTATGTGATGTTGGGGCTGTCATGAAAGGCGGCTTTGAAATGGGAAATTTATGGTATAATGAACCAAAAACTCTAGATACGGCTTTTGACGTAATGGGCGATGTCATTATTAACACAGCAGCTATGCAATATGGTGGATTTACAGTACCTGAAGTAGATACTATTTTAGCTCCTTATGCAAAAAAGACATATCAAAAATATTATAAAGAATATTTAGAAATTACAAATACAGATGAAGATGATGAAGAAGAAGTAAAGAAAGCAAAAGATTGGGCTTGGAAAAAAACAGAAAGAGAATGTGAACAAGGTTATCAAGGAATCGAATACAAATTAAATAGTGTTGGATCTTCTCGTGGTGATTATCCTTTTGTAACAATGACATTTGGTATTGAAAGAGATCCATTTGGAGTAATGATTGCAAAAACTATTTTAAAAACACATGCAAAAGGTCAAGGAAAGGAAGGATATAAAAAACCGACCTTATTTCCTAAATTAGTATTCCTTTATGACAAAAACTTACATAAAGAAGGTAAGCCACTTCATGAAAATTTCTTAGAAGCTATTAAATGTAGTCAAAAGACAATGTATCCTGACTATTTGTCTTTAACTGGAAAAGGATATGTTCCTGAAATGTATAAAAAATATGGACGAGTAGTTAGTCCAATGGGATGTAGAGCTTTCCTATCTCCTTATTACGAAAGAGGTGGATTTGAACCAGCTGATGAAAAAGATAAGCCTGTTTTCATTGGTAGATTCAATATTGGAGCGGTTTCTTTACACTTACCAATGATTTTAGCAAAAGCTAGAGAAGAACAAAAAGATTTTTACAAAGTACTAGATTATTACTTAGAAATGATTCGTAAGATTCATATTCGTACTTATAAATATTTAGCAAAGAAAAAAGCAAGTACCAATCCAATTGCTTATTGTGAAGGTGGTTTCTATAAAGGCCATTTACAACCAAATGAATGTATTGAACCAGTGTTAGAATCTTCTACTGCTTCCTTTGGCATTACTGCCTTAAATGAGCTTCAAATGCTATACAATGGTAAAAGTTTAGTAGAAGATGGTGAATTTGCTTTAGAAGTTTTAAAATACATTAATGATAAAACACTAGAATTTAAAAAGGAAGATCATATTTTATATGCCATTTATGGTACACCAGCTGAAAATTTATGTGGATTACAAATCGAACAATTCCGTAAAAAATATGGTGTAATTGAAGGTGTATCTTCTAGAGAATATGTTTCAAATAGTTTTCACTGCGGTGTTTGGGAGGATATCACTGGTATTCAAAAACAAGATTTAGAAGAAAGATTCTGGGAACTTTGCAAAGGTGGAAGAATTCAATACGTTCGTTATAATCTAAATTACAACACCAAAGCAATGATTACTTATATTGAAAGAGCAATGGAAAAAGGTTTCTATGAAGGTGTCAATTTATCACTTGCTTATTGTAATAAATGTGGACATGAGGAATTAGAAATGGATACATGTCCAGTATGTGGAAGTGATGATTTAACTAAAATTGATCGAATGAATGGTTATTTATCTTATTCTAGAGTTCATGGTGATACAAGATTAAATAAAGCAAAAATGGCTGAAATAGCAGAAAGAAAATCAATGTAGTTGGAGGAATGTATGAGATATCATAATATAACAAAAGCAGATATGTTAAATGGAGAAGGTTTAAGAGTTGTCTTGTGGGTTTCTGGATGTAATCATGAATGTCCAGGATGTCAAAATGCCTTAACTTGGAATCCAGAAGACGGATTAGAATTTGATGAAAATGCTATCAAAGAAATTTATCAGGAATTGGATCAAGATTGGTGTAATGGAATTACTTTATCAGGTGGTGATCCATTGTTTCCAGGCAACAGAAGAACCATTCGCAATTTGGTAACAGCAATTCATGAAAAATATCCTAATAAAACCATTTGGTGTTATACGGGTTATCTATATGAAACTTTATTAAAACAAAGTGAAAAAGATGAAAATCTAAAAGATATTTTAAATCATATTGATGTTCTGTTAGATGGACCATTTGTAATGAGGCTAGCAGATATTAAAACACATTATGTCGGTTCTAAAAATCAAAGAGTAATTGATATGAAGAAAACAAATGAATTAGGAAAAATTGTATTATATGAAGACAACACAGAAGAAAACGCTTTCAAGGAGGTAAAAGTATGTCACGCATAGAAAAAGTTAAAATAAAAAAAGTAAATGAGTCAGCAGTTATTCCAACTTATGGAACTGCTTGCTCAGCTGGAGCAGATTTATATGCTTGCATAACAGAAAAAATGCTAATTAAACCAAATGAAACAGTAATCGTTCCAACGGGACTTTCTATGGCAATACCAGACGGACTTGTAGGATTGATTTTTGCCAGAAGTGGTATTTCTATTAAAAGAGGTTTAGCGCCAGCTAATAAAGTTGGTGTCATTGATAGTGATTATAGAGGAGAAATTATGGTTGCTCTTTATAATCAATCCGATAAAGAACAAACAATAGAACCAAAGGAAAGAATCGCTCAAATTGCATTTTTACCATATGTTCAAGGAGATTTTGAAGTATCAGATGAACTAAATGATACAGATAGAGGAAATGGTGGATTTGGTTCTACAGGTCAAAAATAAAAAATAGTATATTTTATTTAAAATGTAACATTTTATTAGTAGCACCAAATTACAACATGTGACAAATTTTGTAAAATATGTTGACTAAAAAAAATAGATATGATAAATTAATATTGTAGAAAAATAGGAGGAAAGAAAAATGAAAAATAAAGGTTTTACACTTATTGAATTATTAGCTGTTATCGTAATCTTAGCTATTATTGCATTAATTGCTACTCCAATGATTTTAGGAGTAATTGATACTGCAAAAAGAGGATCTGCAGAATCTTCAGCATTAGGATATGTTGAATCAGTAGAAAAATCAATTATGTTACAACAAGTAAATGGTGGAGCAGCTTTAGCCGCAGGTACATATTATGTAACTAATACTGGAGATTTAGCTTCTACTTCAGCATCTGGAACTAAAGTATTAGATGTTGATTTCAAAGGTGCTATTCCAACTGGAACTGTAACTGTTGGAGCAGATAGTTCTGTAACTGCAGCTAAATTAACTTTTGCAACAATTCATGCTAATGAAGTAACTTATGATGGTTCAAAAGCAAAAATTGCTAGTTAGTAAAAACCGATAACAAAATAATGAAAAACCTAAAACTGACTTTTGTCAGTTTTTTATTTAAAAAATAAAATTGTAAAATAAAAATGTAAAGTGTACAAAATACATTGACTAAAAAAAATAGATATGATAAATTAGTATTGTAGAAAAATAGGAGGAAAGAAAAATGAAAAATAAAGGTTTTACACTTATTGAATTATTAGCTGTTATCGTAATCTTAGCTATTATTGCATTAATTGCTACTCCAATGATTTTAGGAGTAATTGATACTGCAAAAAGAGGATCTGCAGAATCTTCAGCATTAGGATATGTTGAATCAGTAGAAAAATCAATTATGTTACAACAAGTAAAAGGTGGAGAAGCTCCAGCTGCTGGTCAATATACAATTTCAAATGACGGAAAAACTTTAACTTATACTGCAACTAGCAAAACATACACTATTACAGTTGATTTTAAAGGTGCAGCTCCAACTGGAAGCGTAACTATTGGAGCAAATGGTTCTGTAACTGCAGCTGAGTTAACTTTTGCAACAATTCATGCTAATAAAGTTACTTACGATGGTTCAAAAGCATCAATTGCTAGCTAATAAAAACCGATAACAAAATAATGAAAAAACCTAAAACTGACTTTTGTCAGTTTTTTTTGTATAAATCTTTTTATTTAAAAGAAAATAAGGTATAATGAACTAGAAGGTGATTCTATGACATATCTTGATTATTCAGCTACCACACCAGTAGATAAAAGAGTATTAGAGAGTTTTAACAAAACTTGTTTGGAATATATAGGTAATCCTAATTCTTTACATAAGCTTGGAGTAAAATCAAAGGAACTAGAAGAAAGTGCAACCAAGCAAATTGCTAATTTACTAAATGTGAAATCAACAGAAATTATTTATACAAGTGGTTCTAGTGAATCAAACAACCTAGCAATCAAAGGAATTTGTGAAAGATATAAAAGAATTGGAAAACATATTATAACTACCAATTTGGAGCATTCTTCTATTTATGGACCTTTAGAATATTTACAAAAGCAAGGTTATGAAGTAGATATTGTTCGAACAAAAAATGGACTAATAGATATGGATGATTTAAAAAATAAATTAAGAAAAGATACCGTTCTTGTTACCATAGCTAGTGTAAATAGTGAAACAGGTATTAGACAAAACATACAAGAAATAGGAAAATTATTAAAAAACTATCCTTGTTATTTTCATGTAGATGCTACACAGAGTATAGGAAAAGTAAATATTGACTTTAAAGATGTTGATTTAATTTCCTTTTCGGCTCATAAAATTTTTGGATTAAAAGGAATTGGATGTTTAATAAAAAAAGAAAAAATTGATTTAATTCCACTCATTCATGGTGGAAAAAGTACAACAATTTATCGTAGTGGTACACCAGCCTTGCCTTTAATTGTGTCATTTTCAAAAGCACTTCGATTATCTTTAGAATCACTAGAAGAAAAAATCAAAAAAATAAAAGAGTTAAATTGTTATTTAAAAGAACAACTAGAAGGTTTAGAAAATGTTACCATAAATAGTAATGAATATTCTATTCCTCAAATTTTAAATATTAGTGTGTTCAATATAAAACCAGAAACTATGTTACATGCATTAGAAGAAGATGAAATTTATATTTCAACACAATCGGCTTGTTCCTCTAATAATACAATTAGTAGAGCAGTAAAAGAAGTAACAAACAATGATGGGAGAGCAAAATACAGTTTGCGTATCAGTATTTCATCTATTACTACAAAGGAAGAAATAGATACATTTTTAATGAGTTTTAAGAAAAATTTAAAAAAATTAAATATTAGGTAGTACTTTAGGGGGATTTATGGATATAATGGATTATAAAAGAAAAAAAATATATCAAACATTTGAAAATCCAAATTTAACAAAAGAAGAAAAAATGGACAAAGTTGCCAAAATTTTATGCAAAACAGATGAAGAATTAAAAGAGGAACAGCAGAATGAAAATAAGGTAACATTAATTGAAATGTATCGTTCGTTGTTCCAAAAAGAAGGGAAAGAAAATGAAAATAAACACATTAAATAAAATTATTACCATTTTAATTGTTATATCGTTTATGATATTAGTTTTTTTAATTGGAAATATTATAAAAGACTTAACAAATAAAGTAAAAGAAACAGAAACACTAGATACAATTGATAATTACAGTTATGTTTTAACAGATAGTGATACGGACTATTATAAAGAACAATTTAAAGAATTAAAAAAAATATTACAAGCAGAAGAAGTAAATGAAGAAGAATATGCAAAGACAATTAGTAAATTGTTTCTAATCGATTTTTATTCTTTAGCATCTTCTATTAATAAAAATGATGTTGGTGGTAGTCAATATGTGGAAGAAGCATATCGAGATACTTTTATAAGAAAGGCAAAAGATACCATTTATGCGAATGTTGAAAACAACATTTATGGTGATAGAAAACAAGAACTCCCTAATGTAACTCAAGTTGAAATAACAAAAATTACAAAAACAAAAACTGGATATGAAACACAGGCATCTATCACATATGACAAAGAGTTGGGATATGCAAAAGAAGTAATATTAACTTTAACAAAAAAAGAAAATATTTTGGAGATATCATCATTAAAGGAAAATAGTTAATTGCTATTTTCTTTTAAATTATAAAATAATTATAAAAAAATTTAGGTATACTCCTTAAAACCTGCAATATTATAGGTGAAAGGAGAAG
>OIZF01001453.1_pt1 | contig 13777 bp, 9 predicted proteins | sample 1588471 | NCBI WGS metagenome assembly OIZF01 (sample SAMN03283279) | human gut metagenome | biome: human-associated habitat; material: feces | host: Homo sapiens | place: Peru | collected 2012
GGCCAAGAAACCAGTGCCTATATCAACCATTTGGTCCTTAGACTTGGTTTCATTGGTGCCCTTTACATGCTCTTTATGGCGGGTGCTCCGATGCTCATTATCTTGGTCAATCCAGATTACCTGCAACTGAGTATGATTCCTGGGACTTTCTTGATTTTTAGCGGTATGATTTACAACGTTAACGAGGAAATGAAAGCCTTGAAGCTTAACACTTCCTACACCCCACTTTTTGAAAATGTATAATATCTCACCCCTCGTGGGGTTGAGAGGCAGGCTGGTGATGCGTGATCGGTCTGCCCCTCAATCTCAAGTATTGTGATGAAAAGACAATGAAGGAGAACTCATGTATTATTTTATTCCAGCTTGGTATGGACAGACGGACGAATTTTGGAAGACGGCCATTGATCCTTGGTACCGTATCCGCCAAAAAATTGAATTTGATGACAGCTTGCACCAAGTTCGTATTTTTCAGGATGAGGATTTAGCGCCTCAGCTTTTGCTTTTGGCCTATCAACCGCATTTGCGTTATTTCCTACATCGTCATGATGTCTTGGAAGTTGGCTATACGGCTATTTTTGACTTGATTCAGGGTATCACTAATGAAAATATGAAAAACCTTCAAGTGACAGACCTGGAATGGCCAGAAGGGTCTACCTTTGTTCACACACCATTTGCTATCGTGGTGCAATGCCAACACAAGCGTTATGCCGAGATTGAGTTCGGTTCAGAAGGCTTTATTGGCATGATTCGCTACTATAAAGATGAGCAAATCATTCGTGAAGACATCTATGATGACCGCGGCTTTATTTCAAGTAGTCTTTATTATGAAGATGGACAACCAAGCTATCGAAACTACCTTAATGCCAAGGGAGTTTGGCAGCTTTGTCATTTCTTTGATGGTCGTGGGATTGTAGCCAATCCTCGTACGGAAGGTCGTTTTAATAAGAGTTACTACGGTGACCTTTCAGAAGTTATCTGGGAATTTTTGACTAAATTCTTGGAGGAAAAGGTAGAAGCAGAGGACCGTTTTGTTATCGCCTCAGATTTGCGCCATAACAAACACCTCTTCGACCACTTGCCAGCAGCCAACACTAAGATTTTGACTTGGTTCGCAGAACGTAATCAGGACGATAGTATTGACACCTATGCAGCCTTTCTGCCACAAGTGGACTTGTTGATTGCTGACCGTTACGATTACTTGGAGCAACTTCAAGTTGCCTATCCAGAAGAGGCTAAGAAGCTCAAACACATGGCTTCCTTCGATACCCGTTTGGCTTTGGGAACCAGTCAACGTGTCAAAGAGTCTAAGATCTTCTATCAGGTTGACTTTGACCAATTGGATTTAGAGGCTATTTATCAGGTACTGGCTTTTGTGGCTAAGTATCCAAAGACACAGGTTGAGTTTGGGGCTTTTAATGCTAATCCAGAGCAACTTGGTAGCCTGCAAAATCAAGTGGAAAAAATGATTGAAGAACGATTGAGTCCAGAAGCCTTTGAAGAGGTTGTCGAAAGTAGTGGTGCAGAAAATAAATTGGAAGAAAATAATGAAATCGTAAGCCGATTTTCTTTCCAAGACCTGCGTGACGAGACTGCCCTTATCAAGGCCCTTCAGTTTACACGACTCATTGTCGACTTGAGCAAGGAGCCTAATCGTTATACACAAATTGCAGGGATTAGTGCTGGTATTCCGCAGATTAACCGTGTGGCGTCTGAGTATGTGACCCACCAAGAAAATGGTTATATCTTGAAGCACTTGTCCGATTTTGAAAAAGGGGCTTACTACTATTTGGGACAGTTGAACAACTGGAACCGTTCCCTTATCTACTCAATTGAGAAAATTAAGGAAAACACAGGAGACCGTTTGGTGCAAAAATGGGAAAATTGGTTGAAGGAGGAGCAGAATGACCAAGGATAATCGCCTGAAAATACTACAAGTTGGACCATCCAACTGGTCAGAAATTCAGGAAATTCCTGAAAATATGAAATGGTATTATTGCAATCTTGGTCAGCTTGAGACCTTGCAAGAAACCATCGAAGAAGACGAAATCAAGACTTTCACAGCTGTCATTGTGGACAGTCTTGCAGGTCTTGAAGAATTGATGGCTATTAAAGAGCATTTGATTCCTCACACTATTTTCTTTGATCAAACGATTGAAGTGACCGATGAGATTCTAGCTCAGTTCATCAAGGAAATGTGTGCCGTGCCAACTGATTTTTCAAATCAAGGGCAGTTGCTCTTTACCCTTTCAAAAGCGCTCTTTTCAGGGCAGTACGGGGATAAGATGTTTCCTTTCACGACCCAGGTTAACCCCAATTTTACTGGCCAAGTGACCTACCATGGTTATGAAAATGTCATTTTAAAAGGTGATTATGGTCAAGATTTCAGTCCTGTCTTGGACTGGACCTATAATGTCAGAGCCAGCAAGGAAAATCCTATCGAGCTTTGGTTGGAGTTTGAAAAAGAGGAGACTTGTGAGTGTCGCTTGATTCTCAATCTTTTGCCAGAAGGTTCGGTCGCAGGGATTTTCAAGACCTATATCGTTTCAGAAGAAGAAATGCGCAAGGGAGCCATTGTCCTTGATGAGGACACGACCTTCCTCCTGTCTGCTAGTCTTGAGATGAAAGGCCAAGGTCAGATTACAATCGGTGGGCTCCACCAACGTTTGACCCGTTTCCAATTCGGGAAATTTGTACTTGGTGGTGGAATTCTCCACGATAGCAAGCGTCAGGAAATCAACTATTTCTTTTATCCTGGGGACTTCAAGCCACCTTTGTCAGTTTACTTCTCAGGTTTCCGTCCTGCCGAAGGTTTCGAAGGTTTCGGAATGATGAAGGGAATGGGAACGCCATTCTTGCTCTTCTCAGACCCTCGTCTCCAAGGGGGAGCCTTCTACATGGGAACTGAAGAGCTTGAAAATAGCATCAAAGACACCATCCAACATTACTTGGACTACCTAGGTTTTGACAATAGTCAGCTCATTCTCTCAGGAATGTCCATGGGAACCTTCCCATCTATGTACTATGGTGCGGACTTTGAGCCTCACGCCATCATCATGTCTAAGCCTCTAGCCAATGTTGGTACTATCGGTAATCGTGCCAGACTCTTGGCGCCAGAGGTTTTCCCAACAGGAATTGATGTCTTGCATTTGCAGACAGGACGCTTGGACAATGAAGGTGTCGAGGCCCTTAACCAGAAGTTCTGGGATAAATTTGAAAAAGCAGACTTCTCAAATACAACTTTTGGTCTTTCCTACATGAAAGACGAGGATATGGATCCGACGGCCTACGAGGACATTACCAAGTCTCTCTATTACTCAGGGGCTAAGATTCTCAGCAAGGGAACGTCAGGTCGACACAACGATGATTCTTATACGGCGACAACTTGGTTTGTTAATTTTTACCGTATGATTTTAGAAAATGATTTTGGAAGGAAGGAGTAAGAATGTTCAGAAACAAGAAATCAGAAATCTTGTGGGGCTTAAACCACAAAGCCTACATGTATGGCTCAAAAATTGTTAAACGCCAAGATGGTTCTGTGCAATTTTACAATCCTTTGGTGCCATCAGGAACGGAAATCCAGTCTTGGGTGGCCATCCAAAACTATCAAGCTGGTCGTACCCAACCTGCCCTCCCACTTTTGAAAAAGGGGCATAGTTATGATTTGACGGCCAATCTCGAAGCTGTCCCAACAGGCTCAGTCTTTTTGAAAGTCAGCTTTTTGGACCGTTATGACAATGAAATTAAACAGCTCATTGAAAAAAGTACCCACATGACCTTTGTTTACCCTCACGAGGCCTATACCTACCGTATTTCCCTCTTGAGTGCTGGGGTCAAAGAGCTAGATTTCTACAACTTAAAACTGGAAGAAACAGGAGAAGAACATGTTTAAACAACTGAATCCTATTCTCCCTGTTAAGGAGATACTCAAGGAAATTAACGGCCTAGCCGATGAAATGGCTGGTTTGAGCAACCTTGAGTTGAAAAATAAAACGCAGGAATTTAAGGAGCGTTTGGCTCAAGGAGAGAACTTGGACGACCTCCTGCCTGAAGCCTTTGCGGTTGTTCGTGAAGCGGATAAGCGCGTGCTAGGCATGTTCCCTTATGATGTTCAGGTCATGGGAGGCATTGTCATGCACCAAGGCCATATCGCTGAGATGAATACCGGTGAGGGTAAGACTTTGACGGCTACCATGCCAGTCTACCTTAATGCCTTGTCAGGTGAAGGGGCTATCCTTGTTACGACCAATGAATACTTGGCTATCCGTGACGCTGAGGAAATGGGTCAGGTCTACGAGTTCCTAGGTTTGACGATTGGTGTTCCCTGTGTGGAAGGCAGCAATGAGATGGAACCGGCAGAAAAGCGTGCTATCTATCAATCAGACATCGTTTACACGACCAATTCTAGCTTAGGCTTTGACTATTTGATTGATAACCTTGCTTCAAACCAAGACGGGAAATACATGCGTCCCTTTAACTATGCTATCGTCGATGAGGTGGATTCTGTCCTCCTTGACAGTGCACAGACACCTTTGATTATCTCTGGTGCGCCCCGTGTTCAGTCTAACTACTATGGGATGATGGATACGCTTATGACCACCTTGGTCGAGGGTGAGGACTATATCTTCAAAGAGGAAAAAGGTGAAGTCTGGTTGACTACTAAAGGGGCTAAGGCTGCTGAAAATTACCTTGGTATCGGTAACCTCTACGATGAGGAAAACAGCACCTTTGCCCGTCACCTGCTCTTTTCTCTTCGTGCCCACTTGCTCTATAAAAAGGACAAGGACTATATCATTCGTGATGGCAAGAAGGGACCTGAAGTGGTACTTCTTGATAAATCGACAGGTCGTCTCTTGGAATTGACCAAGCTCCAAGGTGGACTCCACCAAGCCATCGAAGCCAAGGAATTAGTGGCCTTGTCACAAGAAACCAGAGCCATGGCTTCGATCACCTACCAAAGTCTCTTTAAAAAATTCAAGAAAATTTCAGGGATGACTGGTACTGGTAAGGTTGCGGAAAAAGAATTTCTCGATACCTATGGTATGAAGGTTATTCAAATCCCAACCAACCGTAAGAAACAACGTATCGACTACCCAGATAAGATTTATGCGACCCTACCAGAGAAGGTCTTTGCTTCTTTAGAGTATGTTAAGCATTATCATGAAAAAGGCAATCCAATCTTGATTTTCGTTGGTTCGGTGGAAATGTCAGAGCTTTATTCTTCTTTGCTTTTGCGTGAAGGAATTGCTCATAACCTCCTAAATGCCAACAATGCGCCACGTGAGGCTGAGATGATTGCTGAGTCTGGACAAATGGGTGCCGTGACGGTTGCGACGTCAATGGCTGGACGTGGAACAGATATCAAGCTCGGTAAGGGTGTGGCTGAACTCGGTGGTTTGGTCGTTATCGGTACCGAACGTATGGAAAGTCAGCGTATTGACCTACAAATTCGTGGCCGTTCTGGACGTCAGGGTGACCCTGGTATGTCTAAATTCTTCGTCTCACTTGAAGATGATGTGATTAAGAAATACGGTCCATCTTGGGTTCACCGTACTTACAAAGAATACGCCATTAGTGATCACATCGAGCCTAAAGAATTGACAGGCCGTAAGTATCGTAAATTGGTTGAAAAAGCCCAAGAAGCCAGTGAAAGTTCTGGTCGTACCTCACGTCGTCAGACTCTTGAATTTGCAGAAAGTATGAACATCCAACGTGAGATGATCTACGCGCAACGTGACCGCCTCATCTATCACAATCAAGGCTTGGACACTGTTATCGACGAGGTTCTTGATGACTTTATCGACCAGGCTATGGCTGAGGAAGATTTCTCAAAAGCGGAAAATCTTTACCACTTTATCTTGCGTAATATCAGCTTCCGCATCAATGAAATTCCTAAGGATTTGGATCTCAACAATCGTGAGGAAGTCTTGGAACTCATCTACCAGTTTGCCTATCGTGAACTTGATGCTAAGAAGCAGGAGTTGAAAACCAAGGAACTTAACGAGTATTTCCAACGCCTATCCATGCTTAAGGCTGTGGATGACAACTGGGTGGAGCAGGTAGACTATCTGCAACAACTTCAGATGGCTATTGGTAGCCAACAACTCAGTCAAAAGAACCCGATTGTCGAATATTACCAAGAGGCTTACAAGGGCTTTGAAGCCATGAAACGTCAAATCAGAAAGGATATGGTTCGTAATCTTCTCCTTAGTCAGGTGCAAGTCACTAAAAAAGGAGATATCATCAGCCATTTCCCATAAAATAAGGAAATTATGACAGTATATAACATTAATTTAGGCATAGGTTGGGCCAGCAGTGGTGTCGAATATGCCCAGGCCTATCGTGCCAAGATTTTCAGGGAAATGGGACAAGAGGCAAAATTTGTCTTTATGGATCTCATCCTTGGAGATAATATCGAGCATATGACTAGCAAGATTGGTTTTGCAGACGACGAAATTATCTGGCTCTATAGTTCTTTTACAGATGTTAAGATTGCGCCATCGACTATTAGCCTAGCAGAAATCGAGGCCATCTTACCTGCCAATCCTGAGCGCAAGGAAGTTGCTGGTCGCCTCATTCGTTACCATTATCCACAAGATGATATGGTGGTGGCATGTAACCTTCGTGCGATGGACGAAGATGCTGTGGAAACCGTGAGCTACTTTGTCAATGACAAGCTCTTGCGCAAGGACTTTTACTCTTACACTCGTTATTGCAGTGAGTATTCTGCGCCTAAGGACAATCAAGCCAAGGTTTACCAACGTCGTTTTTATAACGAAGATGGGTCTACAGCCTATGACATGATTGTAGGAGACAATAATCAGGATATCTATCGTTTCCCTGATCAGGTTCTCTATGGTAAGCAAGAATTCCTTCGCTATTTCTTCAAACGTCTGGCCCTAACCAAGGATGATGTGGTCATTTTGGACCGTGAAACAGGTATTGGTCAGTTGGTCTTTGAAGAAGCGCAGGCTGCTCGCCTAGGCGTCGTTGTTCACGCTGAGCATTTTAGTGTCAATCAAACTGATGACAACTACATTCTCTGGAATAACTATTACGAGTACCAATTTACCAATGCGGACAAGGTTGATTTCTTTATCGTGGCGACTGATCGTCAGAAGGAAATCTTACAGGAACAATTCCGTCGCTACACCAACCATGATCCAAAGATTTACACCATTCCAGTGGGAAGTCTACCTGAATTGGTTGGACAAGACAAGCCACGTAAGCCATTCTCAATGATTACGGCCTCACGTTTGGCTCAGGAAAAACACATTGACTGGTTGGTGCGTGCGGTGGTTGAGGTTCATAAGACCCTGCCAGATATCACTTTTGATATCTACGGTAGTGGTAGTATGGATGCCAAGTTGCGTGAGATTATTGTCGAAGCACAAGCTGGCGACTATATCCGACTCATGGGCCACGCTGACTTGACTGACATTTATAGCCAGTACGAGGTCTATCTGACCGCTTCAACCAGCGAAGGTTTTGGACTTACTCTCATGGAGGCTGTTGGCTCAGGTCTTCCGATGATTGGATTTGACGTTCCTTATGGGAATCAAACCTTTATTCAAGATGGGGCCAACGGTTATCTCCTCCCTGTCGCTGAAAATCATGTTGTGGATGTTATCACCAAGTCTTATAAGGATGCCATTGTCCGTCTCTACGAAGAAGGTAATATCGAGGCCATGCGTCAAAAATCTTATGACCTTGCCAAAGGCTTCTTGACTAGTCAAGTCAAGGCAGCTTGGAAACAGTTACTTGAGGAGGTACGCTCATGATATTCTTATGTGATTACTACAATCAAGCCAGTAAGGATTTGGCTTACTCTCTTCAGGCAGCAGGCTACGATGCCACAACAGTTGTCATCAATCCAGATGGCTTTCTCCCTCAAGGAGCTCTCTCTCCTTTCACCTACTATGTGGAAGCAGCAGAGGAAACAGGCAAACCACGCTTTTTCAACCAAGTTCCTGTGCCAGCCTTTTGGGAAATTTCAGGGAACAATCAGATGGCGCGTGTGTCTAACCTCACCGAAGAACGTGCCCGCATCACCTACCCTGAAGGTAGCAAGGCTCGTATCGTCAAAAGTGTCGAATGGTTGGACAAGTCAGGTAAGATTCGCCAAGTGGACCACTATAACAAGTACGGTTTCTGCTTTGCCAAGACCACTCATGATGAGAATGGTCAGGCACTCTTTACCAGCTACCAAACCAAAGAAGGCGACGAACGTATCTTGGAAAATCATCTCACCGGTGATATTCTCTTGACCTTACCAGGACAAGCCCTTCGTCGTTTCGCCAACCGTACCGAATTTATCAAAGCCTTTCTAGCTCAGGTCTTTGGTGATATCGACCACATTATCTTTAATAGCTTGGCGACACCTTTCATCGTCTCATGGACTATGGAAAATCAAGGTGCCACTGATGTCCTTGTCTGGCAAGAGCCGTTGGGTGATGTCCTTCCAGGTAACATGAATGGTATCTTGGAGGATAATTCAGCCAGAGCCAATGCCATCATCATTCCTGATAAGGCGACTTATGAAAAGGCCTTGACCTTGGCGCCAGAGGACAAGCATCATAAAATCTTGTCTCTTGGCTATGCCTATGACTTCAAGGAAAATCATGGTAAACCTCGTAATGCCTTTATCGCAACCAATTCAGACCAAATCGAGCGTTTGGAAGCCTTGGTTGAGTCACTCCCTGATGTGACCTTCCAGATTGCAGCAGTCACTGAGATGTCACCAAGATTACTTTCAATGATGCGTTATTCAAACGTTGTGCTCCATCCAAACGCTAGTCACAAGCAGTTGGACAAGCTTTATCAAGAGTCAGACCTCTACTTGGACATTAACCATCATAATGAATTGTACAAGGCGACACGAACTGCCTTTGAACACCAATTGTTGATTTTGGCCTTTTCAGAAACAGCTCATGGACCTGTCTATACAGCGCCAGAGCATATCTATGCCAGTCAGAACTATCCAGCTATGGTTGCCAAGATTAAGCAGGTCCTAGGCGATGATCAAGCCATGCAAGAAGCCATGCAAGCTCAAAAAGCTCAAGCCAACACCCTGACTGCCTCTGAGTTGGCCGACCGCTTACAATCACTTTTAGGAGGAAATCATGTCTAAAAAAGATTTATTCTACGGTGACGTTGAAGGCCGTATGGAAGAACTCAAGCAAAAGCCTATCACAAAAGAAAAAGAAACCAGAGGAGAGAAGATTAACAAGAGCTTTTCAATCATGCTCGGACTTGTTATTATCATCGGTTTGATCTTCACCCTTATTGGTTTGTTGAGGTAGTCTTATGATGTTAGTATTTATGGTTCTAGCAGTGATTCTTTCGGTTGCCCTTATCGTCCTAGTGACCATCCAACCGCGTCAAACGCAGATTTTTTCAACGGATGCTACTAGTAATATCGGTAAACCAAGTTATTGGGCTAGCCAACCGATTCGAAAAATGTTGACCTTGGCTATCAGCATAGCCCTCTTTATCCTCTTACTTATTTTTATGATTGTTTCTTATAAGTAGAGGACTTCCTACTATATAATAGAAAGAAGTATGTCATGCGCGTACATTTTACAAATTTATTTGGCCAGTCCTCACGTAGTGTGGCCTTGATTGCCCAAAATGATACCATGAAGATTGCCAAAGAGCTCGGTGCTAATGAACTAGGAATTTATTTCTATGATAGTAGCCAAGAGCCAGATGGAGAGCTTAATTCCCGCTTTGATGGGATTGTAGCAGGACTGAGTGTTGGAGATATTGTTTTCTTCCAGTCCCCATCATGGAATGGTAGTGAGTGGGATAGCCGACTACTCCGTAAATTCAAGGCTGTTAATGCTAAGACTGTTATGTTTATCCATGACGTTCCACCTCTCATGTTTGATAGTAACTACTATCTCATGTCTGCTTATATTGACATGTACAATCTCTGTGATGTCGTCGTGGTGCCTTCTGAAAAGATGCGTGATCGTTTGATTGAGGAAGGGTTAACAGTTGAGAAGATTATCATCCAAAAACTTTGGGACTTACCTCACAGTCTTGACCTACACCAACCTAGTTTCCAGAAGAAGATGATTTTTGCTGGGAATCCAACCCGTTTCCCACACGTCCTAGATTGGAAACAAACGACACCTCTCCACGTCTACGCTGAGAAACAAGAAGATAAGGATTATTCCAAAGTCCACCTCGAAGGTTGGCGTAATAAACATGAGCTTTTGCTAGAGCTATCTAAGGGAGGCTTTGGTCTGGTCTGGGGTAATTCAGAAAAACCAGAAGATGAGCTTGATTACTATAAGATGAACATCTCTTACAAACTCTCGACTTACTTAGCTGCAGGTCTCCCAGTGGTTGTACCTGACTACCTATCAAATGCGGACTATATTAGGGAACATGGACTAGGCTTTGTCGTTTCAAGTCTGGAAGAAGCAGACCGTTGTGTTCAAGAATGTACCGAGGAGCAGTATGCACAGATGGTAGCTAACGCTCGCCACACAGCCTACCTCATCAGTAACGGTTACTTCACAAAGAAACTTTTCATCGATGCCATTATGGCCTTAAGCTAATAAAAAAAGGATTATCGAAAGGTAATCCTTTTTTTGCTACAAATCTGAGCATATATCTTGACTTTTATGAAAACCACTCAAATCATTTTCACTTTAGACTTAAGGAGTTAAGAAAGACCTGTCTCTAATTAGGACTAATGTTAAAAAAACACCTGACAATCGACTTGTAAATGTAAAAAAACAGTCCTAAATAATTGATTGTAATTGTTCGAAAATTTACTACAAAACGAATTGTAGAAAAATTTAAAAGTAAAAATAAAGGTCTTTAAAAATGAGAAAACCTGCAGGAAATAGCGTAAAAACAAGTGTTTAAACCGTTTTAAATCTAAAATATAATCAATTATTATTAAATAACAGAAAATTCAGAATTGCGAAAACCTTACATTTTTTAGAGAAAATGAGACAAAAAAGAACAATTTTTAGTCAACTTGTGTTATATTATAAAATGTAATTTCCAGATTAGGAAATGACTCATATTTTTAGGAGGTAAATATGTTTTTTAGACGTAACGAAGGGGAATTTCGCGAAACAGATCGCGTGACTCGCTTCAAACTTATCAAATCAGGTAAAAACTGGCTTCGTGCTGCAACATCTAACTTTGGACTTTTCAAAGTTGTTAAAGGTGGTGCAGACGCTCCGTCAGTAACAGTTCAAAATGTAGAAGAAAAATCTTCTCTTCTTTCAGGTACAGCTCTTCTTAAAGGGATTGCAGCAGCAGGTGCTGTGGCAGGTGGTGCAGTAGCAACTTACACTGCTCAAGCCGAAGAAACAACTGCACCAGCTTTGGAAAGCCAAGCAACTACAAACCATGACGTATTGGCAAACTCTGATGCAGCTGTATTGAGCGCTGCTCCAGTATCTGAAACAGTAGCTTCAGAAGCTCCAGCAGTAGCATCAACAAGCCAAGAGTCTACAAGCTCTTCAGTTGACGCTCAAGCAAGCACAGATGCTTCAGTTTCAGTATCACAATCTGTATCAGCAGAATTGTCACAAGCTATCTCAGAATCTGTATCACTTAGCAAAGTGAACTCAACTTCTGAAAGCCAATCACACACTGAAAGCAACAGTGGTTCAAACTCAGAATCATCTTCAGCTTCAGAATCAGCAACTTCAACAGCTGCAACTGCATCAGAAACAGCTACTCAAGAAGATGAAAAAACTATCTTGGATCAAAACGTTTCAGAAGCAGAATTGCTTGTAGGTATCGCTAAAGATTACCAAGCTAAGTTGACTGATACAGCTGCTAAAGCTGAAATCCAAACTGCTATCGCAACAGTTCAAGAAGAAGTTGCTAAATCAACTACATTGCTTGCTGCATCAGCAACAAACGCTGCTTACGCAGAACAACGTGAGCGCCTTGGTAACGCTGTTGACAACATGATGACTAAGATCACTGACAACGGCTTCACAGGTAACTCAGTAGTTAACGGTGTTGCAGCAGTTACTGCACAGTTGGCACCAATCGCTACTTCAAACACACTTTCAGCAGGTGTTGACGCAACTCCAGGAATGGACGATGCGAACGGCGCAACACTTACTGATAAAGCGACTACAATTCCTTCAGGATATGCAGCTGACCCAGCTTCAAATCGTATGACATTCGGTGTGTGGAACCTTAAATCATACAACGAAGCTTATAACACAAACTATTATGTGACATTGTCAGTTGATAAGACAACAAGCACAAACAATCCAGATGTTTATGTTCGTTTGGTTGATAAATCAACAGGTAATGAAGTTGCAACAACAACATTGACTTCAGCTAACTCAGGTAAAGAAGTAAACCTTGGTAACCTTTCAGCTAATACTTACTATCCATACTTTGTTTATAATGCTTCTACAGACGGTGGTTCTGCAAGTGTGGATGTGATTATCAAAAAGAATGAAGATGTAGCATTCGCTAACAATACAGAACAAGTATACGACTACTTGACACCTGCTAACCAAGGTGAATCTAAACCAAACGTACAAATTGCTGTGCCATCAACTAAGATGAATCAAACAACTCACTATAAAGTAGTTGATACAGCTTCATCAACTTATAATGCCTCACGTTCTACAGCAGATACAACAACTCAAAGTTACAAACCAACTGGTAATGAAACAGAACTTGCTTCATATACACAAACAGGTATCCAAGGTCAAAACTATACTGCTTCAAATCCACGTTCGTTTGATGGTTATGTTTTGTATCAACAAGCAGATTCTTCAACTACATCTGGTGAACTTGGAAGCACGGTTGGTGCTAAGTTTGCTGAGTTGAAGGGAACTCGTGCTCATTATTACGTGAAACGTATTCTCGAGGTAGTTTCTAATGATGGTTCAACAGTTACAAAACTTTATGTTTTGGATCCATCGTCTGTTTCAACATATAATGAAGCAACAATGGGAAATAACACAGATACAACTGGTTATACCCTTGTTTACACAACTCCAGTGATTAAACCAGGTGAGAAGTATATTCCATCTGCAACAAATATGGATACTGATAAAGTTGTTGTTAATAGTAAAAATGGTGATTATCAACTTACAGTTTCTCCATGGCACAACCCAGATAAGCCAGATGAAGGTCTTGTCTATATCACAGGTTGGTATGCAGCTGGCCACGTAGGTGAAGCGGATTACATGTATACCACTGAACCAAATGGCACAGCAAACTCAACTCCTGGTGGTAATACACAAAACACTATCGGTGGACGTACGAAGTATGCCTTGTTAGCTGATGGTAAGACAATTAAGACTGATGCATCAGGTAATCCAGTGAAGACTACTGGTGGATTTGGTAACCAGTTCTCACTTCCATCAGCAAATGAAAAACCATCTGGTGATACAGTACACTACTACCGTAAGACTGATGAAAAAGGGAATGTTTACGTTCACTATAAAGATACTGAAGGAACAACTATTAAAGCTTCAGTAACAGATGAAAATCAACAACCTATCAATAAACACTATGATACAGTAGAAGATAACGCCAAAAATGTTATTACTAATTTTCTTGGCTGCTTTAATGAATACAAAGTTGAATTTATGTAATTAAAAATATTTATTGAAAAATACATAATAAAAATAAAAAGTTCGGTGTAAATCGGGCTTTTTCATTTATGTAAAATGGGAAAAGCAAAAATTATTAATCGAGTTATACTGTCGGATTTAAAAAGAGTTTTTACACTTTTTGCCGTTTAGTTTTACTTTGATTATTGCATTTTTTG
>OIZF01001454.1_pt1 | contig 13776 bp, 11 predicted proteins | sample 1588471 | NCBI WGS metagenome assembly OIZF01 (sample SAMN03283279) | human gut metagenome | biome: human-associated habitat; material: feces | host: Homo sapiens | place: Peru | collected 2012
AAAATACACTTCCGATAGCGCACAAATCCCTATTTCAGAATTATTAGAACCACCCTTAAGCTGGTGCTTGAAAAGGTTGTATCTGTAATAAATTGACTGCAATATTCGGCATTTTAATTGATATATGCAAGCATTTGCACGTTTTTCTAAGACACGATGCAATATTATGCAACGTTTTTACAACATTCGGTTCTGATGCCACACATAAAGGGCTATGCCTTTGCTGCATGGCCGCACTTGGCATAACTGCGAGGCGTTTCACCACCCTTCTCATCACGCTTGCCGAAAAAAAGTGCAGCATTTAACACACTTTTACCCCCCCCGATTGCATTATTTGCATTTAGTGCCTATATTTGCGGCATAATATAACATTATATACAGCAACTTAGGTTTAGAGAAACACTAATCTATTACACATTTCAAACCATAACACGAATTCCTATGAAAAAAACTCTACTCGGAACAGCCCTGCTGCTTGCATTGGCACAGGCTCTGCCAATGGACGCTCAAAAGCAAGTGCGCCTCACATTCAACCGCGCTGGCGGCACGGCAGTGAGCAACGTGACGGTCAAAGTGACGGACGAGAGTGGCAATGCCATCGATGGTGTGACGGCTACACTGCAAAGTATTAAACAAGGTACTGGCACTGAGACCAGTGCAGCCGCAACTGATGTGGCTCTACTATCGGGCATGGAACTTAACACGCACACCGAAATACTTTGCGCAAACTACGATAACGTGAAAAACAGCTTTGCCGAATTTACCTTTAAGATTTCAGGGCTCAACAACTTCAGCCTCAACCACAGCGACTTGCAGATTGCGGCCATGAATCTATATGGCAGATTTCAAAATAGCAAAGATCAGCGCTATTGCGACGTACGCGTTTGGGGCAATGAGAATAAAAGCACACTCCTCGCAAGCGTAGATGGCATACTTGTAGACAAGTTGGGTGGTGATTATGTGAGAGACAACACCATTGATTGGGAAATAAAAGGCAACACAACAACTCCAGCCGCAACCGATCAATACATCGTAGTGCGTATGGCAAAAAGCGACAGAAGTCAAGGTTGCTACTTTGGCCTCAAGCAAATCACGCTTTACAACGGCTACCGCTTTGCCACTACTGCCACTTCAAACATTGACAATGTGGCTACTTTCAGTGCCAGCAAGCCTGTGACTTTCAGCAGCGATGCTACTGCCTACATTGCCATCAACAGCAACAACACGCAAGTAACGCTGTCGCCTCTCAACGGCGCACTGGCTGCTGGCCAAGGTGCCATTGTGAGCAAGGCCACAACCGGCGACATCTATGCCTATGTGAGCGCCGAGACTACTGACAGCCGCAACAACCAGCTCGTGGGCGGCGGCGATGCTACCAAGGAACTCACCGATGGCAACTACTACATTTTTAACAAGAAAGGCGATGATGCCGTATTCTCACCACTCAACAATACCAGCACCACGCTTGCTGCCAACAAGGCGGCTCTCAAGACCACTACAATTGGCGGTCAGGCTCTGACTTTGGACTTTGGCAGTGTGACGGGCATCAACACCGCAACAACCGCCATGCCTGCCACCAACGCTACCTTCGACCTGTCGGGACGCAAGGTGAGCGGCAACCTGCCCGCCGGCCTGTACATCAAGAATGGCAAGAAGCTTCTCATCAAATAACACTACTACAAACCACTCAATACACGCAAGCACATGAAAAAGCAATATAACAAGCCCACAGCCTCTACCATCAACCTTTATGCTGAGGAGGCATTGCTCACGGGCAGCCGCACTATCAATATCTCTGACAAAGGTGTAGGGGCCGACGCCTCACTCTCAAACAAGCAGACTTGGAACAGCTCTGCATGGGACAATGCACAGGACGACGGCGAATAAATTGCTCTCACGCATAACTTGGCACAGCTATACGTTTGACCGATAGCATGCCAACATGTATATTACACACAATAACCCGCAATAATGCCGTCTGTAACGGCTGCGTTGCGGGTTATTTTATGTTTTAGAACACACCAACCGGCCATACGCCCCCCACAACGCTTGGTCAATCAGACTAAATGCGATATATTTGCATTACTAAGTAAGTGGAGCAGAGTTATTTTACACTGAAAACGCGCACCTACTTACATACCACCCACACAACATTTTGACAATTATGAAACTGAAAAAGACACTGCTGCTGACAGCCGCAATGGTTTTCACTTGCTCAACAACTACCCTTGCAGATGATGGGCACACTTTTCCCGAAAAAGGGAAGGTGTATGTGATACACCGCTTCAATAATCAGAATTCGTACATTTACGAGAAAGGCAGCACACTCAACGCTGCACCAAAAACCAATACGAACAAACAATATTGGCAATTCGTTCCCACCGAAAAGGCTAACTGCTACTACATACAGAACGTGACGTCGAAGCGTTATGTACAAAGTTCGAAAACAAATGCGGAAGAACAAATCAAGGTAGGCAACACCCCCGTTGAGTTTGAAATCAAGCAAAACACTACCGAAGGGGCTGCACCCAAAGGCTATTACTATATGTGCAGCACCGACCAAACCATCGATAATTCGAAAGACGGCACACTCGGACTCAACTACCAGGAGAGCACTGGCAAGGTGGTAGCATACCACATTCGCTACAACCGCGGCAACTCGTATTGGGACATTCAAGAGTCTGCATACGACTACGAAGCACCGGCACCCATCGAACGCTCAGAATACAGCAAGCGCCTGGGCATCTACATACTGCCCTGCGGCGACACAGGTGCGGCTTACCTCAAGAGTTTGAGCATTACCGGTGAGAATGGCAACGTGACCAACGCCCTCAACTATACAGCCAGCGCACAGCCCGGCAACTATTACAACATGGTGCGCACTGACTCTGCCGAGGTAATAAAGGGCAAGACCTTCAACCTTAAATACGAGGCTGAGGGCATGACATCAGACTACACCGTAACAGCATACTTTGATTGGGACAAGGACGGTGTGTTTGAATCTAAACACGAGTTTCTTAACAACAAAAGCGGATTTGCCGAAATTACCGTGCCTGCCGAGGCCGCCGAGGGCAAATCGCGCATGCGCATTCGCGTCAACGACAACGGTCTTGATGATGCCGACGACGATGTGAACGGTGCCACCTACGATTTCCAGATATTTGTAACAAACGACCCTACCGTCACCAAAGTGAACGATATCGTGGCCAACAACGGCACCAACGCAACGGCAAGCAGCGCGGCCTACGGCATTGACGGCCGCCGTGTCAACCCCAAAACACACAAGGGGGCTTACATTCAAAACCGACAGAAGAAGATTAAGTAACAACACCACTCCTATTATATACATATATTACAACATACTATGAGCTATACCAAGCAACTACTTCTGGGCAGTGCCGCCATGCTGGGCATGGGTATGCACGCACAGCAGGCGAGCAAGCCTAACATCATATTTATTCTTTGCGACGACATGGGTTATGGCGACTTGGCCTGCTATGGCCAGCCCTACATCTCGACTCCCAACATCGACCGCATGGCCAGCGAGGGTATGCGCTTTACACAAGCCTACGCCGGCAGTCCGGTGAGTGCCCCATCGCGCGCCACACTCATGACAGGCCAGCACACAGGACACACTCATGTGCGTGGCAACAAAGAGTATTGGAAAGGACGCCCCGCAGTGAAATACGGCGTAACCTCAGAGCCCGACCGCGTGGGTCAGGAGCCTTACGACCCCGAACACGTCATACTGCCCGAAATAATGAAGGCCAACGGCTACACCACAGGTATGTTTGGCAAATGGGCCGGCGGCTACGAAGGCTCGGTGTCTACCCCAAAGACACGTGGCGTTGACGAGTACTATGGCTACATCTGCCAGTACATGGCGCACCGCTACTTCCCCAACTTCCTGAACCGTTATAGTCCACGGCGCGGTGATACCGATGTGGTGCGCATCACCATGGACCAGAATGTGCAATACAGCGATGGCTGCACCAACCCCGACTATGAAAAGCGCACGCAGTACTCGGGCGACATGATACATCAGGAGGCACTTGAATGGATTGACCATCAATCGGCCGACAAGCCTTTCTATGGTTTATTTACCTACACACTGCCCCACGCCGAGCTGTACCAGCCCAACGACTCGATACTGCAAGCCTACTACGGCAAGTTCTGCAACGACAAGACCTTTGGCGGCACCGACCGCTACCATGCCACCGTCAACACGCACGCCCAGTTTGCGGCCATGATTACACGCCTCGACGCCTATGTAGGCGAAATTCTCGACAAACTCAAGGCCAAAGGTCTTGACAAGAACACCATTGTCATATTCTCATCAGACAATGGCCCGCACGAGGAGGGTGGCGGCGACCCCGACTTCTTTGGACGCGACGGCAAGTTGCAAGGCAAAAAGCGCTCATGCCACGAGGGTGGCATACGCATTCCGTTCATTGTGCGCTGGCCCGGCCATGTGCCAGCTGGCAAGGTGAACGACCACATAATGGCCTTTTATGACATCATGCCTACCTTCTGCGACCTCATCGGTCAGGACAACTACACCGAGCGTTTTGGCAACAAACGCCTTGCCAACGACTACTTCGACGGCATTTCGTTTGCCCCCACCCTGTTAGGCGACGACGCCAAGCAGCAGGAGCACGACTTTCTGTATTGGGAGTTCCACGAAACCAACCAAATGGCTGTGCGCAAGGGCGACTGGAAACTCTATGTGGAGCGCGGCAACTGCAAGTTGTTCAACCTTGCCACCGATGTGCACGAGGATCACGACGTGGCTGCCCAACACCCCGACATCGTGAACGAACTGAAACAAATCATCAAGGAGCAGCACACCACACCCGATGTGAATGAGTTTAACACTGTGACGCTGCCGCAATAAGCCGCTTACATACATTTAATTACCAAAAAGCACTGAAGAGAAACAACATTCTCTTCAGTGCTTTTTGGTGCTTGAAGAAACGCAAGCACTAATGGGGGCGTTTGGTGCTTGAGTCTTGTGATAGCGTTTGGTGCATGCGTTTGTTGCTTGCGTCCGTTCACATGGTTACGTTTTAGCGGACTGCAATATTTTGAAAATCCGCGTACGCTGCATCACCGCACAGCCTACTTATTCTGCAATTCGTCAATATTCACGATTTTATTAACAATGGCATAAATGGTGAGCCCCGCCACAGAGTGAATATTGAGCTTGCGCGCAATGTTTTTGCGGTGCGTCAGCACCGTGTTGAGCGAAATAAAGAGTTGCTCGGCAATCTGTTTGTTTGACAGGCCGCACACCACACAATGCACAATTTCGCGTTCACGCTCAGACAGCGTATCCTCTGGGCGTTTTTCCTCCTCCTCGTCAGGTGCATTGTTTTGCTGCACGCCAACCTTCTCCTCCAATATCTCTACTGCTGGCACAAATATGTCGTCCTCCACCTGGCAGTGTATGCGCAAGTCCGTTTCGCAGGTAAAGATGTCGAACAGCACATTGTTGAGCAATTCGGCCTGTTCGGTAGGCGCATAATACTTGATGATGATATTCTTGAGTTCCTGCAATTTTACATCAATGCTGTTGTGCCCACGCGCAAACTGCGATATGGAGTAGTCGCCCGTGCGACGCCCCTGCAGCAGTTGCTCAACGTAGCCAAACACCTTGCGGTTCTCGTGCTGCATGTGCTTGCGCACCTCGCCCATATAATCGTCATAAAACTTGAGTATGAGGTACGACACCTCGCCCGGCTGCGAGCAGTCGAGTGCTTCGAGCAGTTTGCGGCGAATGGCCGGCAGCTGAAAGTCGAGGAAATAAGAGTGGGCTTGTTTAAGATAACTGGTCAAGCAGGCCACCGACACATTATCTATGCTGTCGGCCGCACCACGCGCACCACGGCGTATAAAGTTGGCCACAGACAGGAAGGTTAGCGTGTCAACGCCATGTGCCTCGCACACCTGCCGCACAGTTTGGTCGCCCACACCAAGCGGAATGCCAAAACGCGATATCATTTGCAGCAATGTTGGCTCATCGCAAATCACATCGCACATGTGATCGGTTTCCTTATATCGATAGGAGTTATTGTATACCATCTTTTTTATTGTTAATGCTTGTTGTCACAAGCGGGGCAGCATCACCAATCGATGCCATGCCCACGCCCCATTCATTACACGCCTGCAAATTTACACATAACGCTGCGTACTGAAGTACCCACATTTGGGTATTTTGACGCTGCTATGGGTTAGAATAGTGTAAGGAGGCTTAACCACAGGGTACCTATTTTTGCTATATCGGGGTGATTGTACCCACTTTCAACACACCGTAACTTTGCACTCGAAAAATTAAACAACGAATGTAATGAAACATTTACAAGAGAAATTGCTCCTCGGCGCACTGCTCTTGACACTGGCAGGCGCAGCCCCATTGGCTGCCGGCACAGGCCGCACGGTCAGCCAACCAGTCGACGGCATAACCTGCGCCACACCGCCCGCCCAACCGGTCAAAAAGAAAGAGAAGACCAAGAAGCAGAAAAAGGGCAAGAGCAAAAAGAATAAAGGCAACAAGCAGAACGGCCAAACTGCCACAAGCAAGCAGAAGGCCGCCTGACATTCCCTCATAACAGGCCCGCGGGCAACGCATCGATGTGGACACAGCGCACAGTCTGGCATGACTTGGCGTTATCACACACAACACCTTGACCAACTCATCACGCACACTACGACTGGAGATTGGGAAATACAAGGCTACACACCAAAGCCAGCTGCCAGGTGATCACACTTTGCACCCATTCATTCTTTATTCACACTTTAGCCCCTGTTGCCCGCGCCTGTTTTTTTGAAACATACCCGTTAACTCGTCAACACCGTCGACCTGTTTACTATTTTCACCAACGCATAATATAACACAATAGAATAAAGAATGAAAACTAAATTAGCCATGCTCACCCTTGCTGCCCTGGCAGCAGCCAACGCCCAGGCCGATAACGAGGTTGCTCCCGTCAAGGCCGACAGCGTGATGATGGTGGGCCAAACACAAACCAAGACCAAGAAACTCAAGGCCGTCAGTGCCGATGACGACTACCAAAAGCTACGCTTTGGCGGCTACGGCGAAATGGTGGCAGCCTTCAAGGACTACGGCATCAACCGTTTCCGCGGCAGCAGCACAGGCAACAAAAAGGACCACCGCAACACCATAGCCATTCCGCGTTTTGTGTTTGCGCTCGACTACAAGTTCTCACCCCGCTGGACCCTCGGCACTGAGATAGAGTTCGAATCGGGCGGTGTGGGCACAGCCTACGAACTTGAAAACTCTGAGAATGGCGAATACGAAACCGAGGTGGAAAAGGGTGGCGAGGTAGCCCTCGAGCAGTTCCACATCACCTACAAAGCCTTCGACTGGTTGCACGTGCGTGCGGGTCACCTCATTCTGCCCATTGGCCTGACCAACGAGCACCACGAGCCCATCAACTTTTTCGGCACCACACGCCCTGAGGGCGAAACAACCCTCATACCCTCAACCTGGCACGAGAATGGTCTTGAGCTCTTCGGCTCATTTGGCCAAGGCTATGCCAACTTCGACTACCAGGCCATTGTGTCGGCCGGCCTCAACGCCTGCGGTTTCGACCGCAACAACTGGGTGCAGGGCGGCAAGCAAGGCATATTTGAGGAAGACAACTTTACCTCACCCGCCTACACCCTCCGCCTCAACTACAATGGTGTGCCGGGCCTGCGCGTGGGCGCATCGTTTTACTACTGCGCCAACACGACTGCCAACTCCGACAAACTGGTAGAATACAGTTTCCGTGCCCCGCTGCGCATCTACACCGTCGATGCACAATACAAAAACAGTGTGGTCACAGCGCGTGCCAACTTTATGTGGGGCAGCCTTACCAACTCCGACCGCGTGAGCTCTGTCAACACCAAGCTGTCAAACCAGTCGCCCTACACCCGCGTGGTGCCAGTGGCACACAAGGCTGTGAGCTATGGTGCTGAGGTAGGACTCAACCTGGCAGGCATCTTCCGCGGTGCCAACGTGCCGGCCATCTACCCCTTTGCACGCTACGACTACTACAACCCGCAGAAACAATGCGAGGGCCTGTACATTGAGGACCACCGCTGCGAGGTGAGCAAATGGACAGCCGGTGTCAACTGGTATGCACTGCCCAACCTCGTAATAAAGGCCGACTACTCAACCCGCCAGATTGGCACCAGCAAGATGTTTGGCAAGGGCAAGTATAACAGCGAGAACGAGTTCTCTATCGGCGTGGCCTACGTGGGCTGGTTCACCAAGCGATAAGCCTGCCGGCAATCGACCAAGCTACGAACACAAACAAAACACAATATACAACACACACAATGAAAAAGACAATCCTTTTCGGCTCACTGTTAGCCGTAGCCGCTTGCGGCATCACATCATGCAGCGACGACGATCCCGACCCCTTCGGAGTCGACGCTGTCAAACTCGAGTACAACGCAGGCAACGCCAGACAGTGGGGCAACTACATGGCACACACAGCACTGCTGCTGAAGAATGATGCCGAAACGCTCTACAACCAATGGGCCACACAGTACACCAAGCACGAGAATGGCCAAGACGTGGCACAAGGCGGTTCGTACGCCACCTTCTTCAAAAACCACGATGCACGCACTGGCTATGGCGATGTAGACAACTGCATTCAGGAGATGGTTGAAAAGATGGGTGAAATTGCCAACGAGGTTGGCTCGGCCAAGATTGGCGACCCCTACCAAAAGTGGAAGGACGGCGACGAGGACAATGCCGTGTTGGCCGTTGAGTCGTGGTACAGCTGGCACTCACGCGACGACTATACCAACAACATCAACTCTGTGCGCAACGCCTACTATGGCACACGCGATGTGTACACTGCCGACTCGGTAGCCCCCAACTCACTGGCTCACGCCATGTCGGTGGCCAACCCCACCCTCGACCGCAAGGTGCGCGACTGCATCTGGAAGGCTAAAGACGCCATTCAGGCCATTGTGCAGCCCTTCCGCAGCCACATCGGTTCTGACCAGACGGTTGTAGCCATGGACGCTTGCGAGAAGTTGCAGAAGATTCTTGGCGAAATCGAAACTGACGAGGAACAGAAGGGAGGCGAGGCCACTAACCTGAAGGACGAGGCCATCAAGCTTGACGATGCCACAAAGCAGGCTATCATCAACAACTTTGTAGACAACATCGTAGTGCCCACCTACCGCGAATTGGCTGAAAAGAATGCCGCCCTCTACAACACCGTGCTCGCATTCCAGGCCAACCCCAGCAACGACGGATTTGAGGCTTGCGCCAAGGCTTGGCTTGCTGCTCGCCAACCGTGGGAAACAAGCGAGGCTTTCCTCTTTGGCCCGGTTGACGAACTCGGCCTCGACCCCAACATGGACTCATGGCCTCTCGATGCTGAAGGTATCAAGAATATTCTGAAGTCTGAAAAGTGGGCCGACATCACCCAGAAGGGTGACGACGGCAATGTAACTGAATCGGCACAAAACGTGCGCGGTTTCCACACACTCGAGTTCCTCATCTTCAAAGATGGTAAGGCACGTACCGTGAAATAAACAACGCGCACCACGCGCAATACGCATTACGCACAGGAGTAAAGGTTTGGTAAAAAGCCTTTACTCCTTCTGTGCACTATAAAAAATCGGTTTATCATGACAAAAAATATCATAGGTTTATCGTTGATAATGAGCGGATTGCTGTCGCTATCGGCCTGCACCGACGACGATGGCATTGATGTGGCCGACATCAAGGTGCCCGAAGGGTATGCCTTGTCGGCCGACATATCAACGATATTCAAAAACTCATCTACCGCCTACGACATTGAGGCCGACTGGGTGGCTGGCAAATACATGTCGCGCTTCAACGCTGGCAACACGCTCTACGACAACGCCATACCGAGCGGCAAGGACAACGCCGCCGGCGGCCTCGGCCCGCTGTATGCCGGATTTTCGTGCCGCAGCTGCCACATGACCACCGGCCGCACCGCACCATCAACTTGGACCAACTACGATGTGTCGAAAGCCGACGCCGATGGTTTTGTACAGGTGTCGGGCGGCACAGGCTTCACCTCTGGCCTGATATACATCACGCGCAAAAACGGCTCTTTCTTCCCCGACTACGGACGTGTGCTGCACGACCAATGTGTGCAAGGCACCTACACCGACAAGGACGGCAAGAAAATTGAGATGAAGGCCGAGGGCAAACTCAAGGTGAAATGGCACATGCAGCAGTTTGCCTTTCCCGATGGCGAAACATACGAACTGGCTTACCCCGAATACCGCATCAGCGAGTGGTACACCAACGGCATGAAAAACTATGGCCAGCCCATAGCCGATGCCGTCAAGCCCGAGGACCTCATCATCTCGGTGCGCCAGCCGCTGCGCCATGTGGGTATGGGCCCCATGATGGCGCTCGACCCGGTGGAGATTGAGGCACTGGCTGCCAAGAGCAACTATCCCGAATACGGCATCAGCGGACGCTGCAACTATGTGACCGAGAAGGGCGTGACGGGCGTTGGTCTGTCGGGCAATAAGGCGCAGCACCTCGACCTCACAGTAGAGCTCGGCTTTTCGAGCGACATGGGTGCTACCAACAGCCGCTTCCCCGAGGAGGTGTGCGAAGGACAAATGCAGCAAATTTACGGCAGCATGATGGGCTTGTGCTACTCTAACCGCCTCGATGTGACGACTGAGGCTATGGAGAATGTCGACCTGTACATGCAGTGCCTCGGTGTGCCGGCACGACGCCTGGGCAGCACCACACAAATGGTGCAGTACGGCGACAAGATGATTACCGAGCGCGAGATGGTGAGCATTGGCGAGCAAAACTTCTACAAGGCCAAATGCCACTTGTGCCACGTGACCACGCTGCACACCAAAAAGACGGGTTCGACGCTGCTCAACGGCACCCACATACCATGGCTCGGCGGACTGACCATTCACCCCTACTCCGACTACCTGCTGCACGACATGGGCTCTGAAATAATGGGCGTGGGCCTCAACGACAACTATTGCAGCGGACTGGCCCGCGGCAACGAGTGGCGCACCACACCACTTTGGGGCATTGGCTTGCAACGCAAGGTGGACGGCCACACTTACTTTATGCACGACGGCCGCGCACGCAACTTTGTCGAGGCCATCATGTGGCACGGCGGCGAGGGCGAAGCGTCAAAGAATCTGTTTAAGAAAATGCAAAAGAAGGACCGCGACGCGCTCGTCAAATTCCTCGAATCATTATAAAACCAAACGCGCTGGCGTAGTGGGTTGACGGGTTAACAGGTTAACGGGTTGACGGGTAAGTTACCTGTCTATAACACAATAAGTAGTGCATAACATACTTATCTGTCAACCAGTAAACCAGTAAACCCGTAAACCAAACCTGTCAACCAAGTATGACACCAGCGTAATAAACCAAACACAGCTATTCACTCATGAAACATTACATACTCAGCCTCGCTGCCATGGCAGCCGGCACACTTACAGCATCAGCTAACAACACTACCCCTGCAAACACCGACTCGGTGGCAGTGAGCACCGAACAAACCACCAACGAACACCACGACGGGCCACGCATGAAGTATGCACCCATCGACCTCGACACCGACAATGGCGTGGTGTCACTGGCTGGCAGCAAGGGCTTTACCATACAAACCAAAAAGGGCGACTTCGTGTTCAAGCCCTACATGTTGGTACAAACCAGTGGCAACTTTAACTGGTACGACGATGAGGGACTTGACAAGGCTTACAACCAGGACAATGTTGAGAACTCGGGTTTTGCCATTCCCAATGCCATATTGGGCTTTACGGGCCGCGCCTTCAACAAAATTTCGTTCAACCTCTCGCTCAACGCTGCCAAGTCGGGCGGCAACCTGCTGCAGCAGGCATGGTTCGACGTGAAATTCAACACACCGCTGCAACTGCGCGTGGGTAAATTCAAGACACCTTTCTCACACGCCTACCTCACTACGCTTGGCGAGACGCTCTTTCCGCAGCTCCCCACATCGCTCACCACTGCCACCATCATGCCCTACGTGCTTAACGCCGTTACGCCGAGCATGAGCACAGGCTTCGACCTTGGTGTCGAACTGCACGGTGTGGTCAACAACAAGTTTGGCTACGAGGTGGGACTGTTCAACGGCACGGGATCGGCTGTGAACACGGCCAACAAAACCATCAGCGACGATTGGCACATTCCCTCACTGCTCTATGCCGGACGCCTCACCTACATGCCTTGGGGCGTGATGCCTTCTACACAGGGTAACCCCAACCTGCTCAACGACCGCAAAATGCTCATCGGACTGTCAGGCTCAATGAATGTGGAGAGTGAGAACGAAAGCACCAACGATGCACGCATGGGACTGGAGTTTGCTTTGCTCTACAACCGCTGGTACTTTGCAGGTGAGGCTTACTGGATGAATGTGGGCTTTACCAAACGTCAGAAAATCAACGAGCACTACAACTACCTTGGCGGTTATGTGCAGGGCGGCTACTTTGTGGCACCGCGCTTGCAGGTGGCTGCACGCTACGACTTTATGAACCGCAACAGCACGGGCAAGGACGGTTTCCTTAACATGCCGGCCGTGGGACTTAACTACTTCTTCAAGGGTTGCAACCTCAAGCTGCAGGCCATGTACCAGTACACTGGTCGCAAAGGACACGACACGCAGCTCGACCGCGACAACGACAACCTGGGCCTGGCCACTCACTCGGCCACCGTACAGTTGCAGTACTACTTCTAAAAAAAATATCACTGCTACAAATGAAACGTATTATATATATAATGTGTATGGCCCTGTCGGCCCTGACGCTTTGCACCGCGTGCGACGACGGACGCATACCCGAAAAGGTGCGCGACATAACCGAAAAGGGACGTGTGGCCACTCTCGATGCCGACATTGCCGGCACTGGCTCATGGGCCAAAGGCTACACCGTGGCCCTGGCGGGATTTACCGACGATGGCACGTATGCCGAAATATCGAAGGACATCAAGCCCGATGCCAACGGCCATGTCAACCTGACACTGCCGGGCATACCCGAAGAGGTGACCAAACTCGAGGTGTGTGTGATTAACAGCATTCGCAAACGTGTGGTGACGCTGTACACCACCACAGTTACCGACAATGGCGACACCATTCGCATCAAACCCGATGCGGCCATCAATGCCGGCATGTTGGCTGCCATTCAGACCAGCTTGTTCGACAAGCAGTGCGCCCACTGCCACTCGGGCAGCGCTTGGGCGGCATCACTCAACCTTAACGATGGCAAGAGTTATGCGCAGCTGGTCAATGTGGCTTCGACCAAGGAGCCTGGCAAAATGCGTGTGCTGCCGGGTCAAGCCGACGCCAGTGTGCTCTACGAGGCGCTTGCCACCAATATGAGCAGTCCCGACGAGGGTAACTGGAAGCACGACCACTCTAACATCATGGTAACCGACCGCACCGGTCTGCAACTGCTGAAGGACTGGATTGACAGCGGCGCCAAGGAGTAAAGCCCGCGGGCAGTAATGCCCCCTGTGCTGACAAGTGCAGACACAGTGCAAAAAGTGCAGATGTGCAGACAAATACGCCACGTTTTATGTGGCTATTTGTCTGCACTCTGCACTTTTTGTATGCACCGCGCTGATATGCAGCCAATGATACTATGAAAAAGCGCAAGCACTAATGGGGGCGACGCGTTTCGCGGGCATCGGGGAAATATACTGCTATTATTTAGTAGAGTTCGTATTCTTTTCTTTCATTATCCCGACGCGAGACGCGTCGCCCCCATTAGAGCTTG
>OIZF01001458.1_pt1 | contig 13761 bp, 23 predicted proteins | sample 1588471 | NCBI WGS metagenome assembly OIZF01 (sample SAMN03283279) | human gut metagenome | biome: human-associated habitat; material: feces | host: Homo sapiens | place: Peru | collected 2012
AGCCACTTCATTCTCTGCAGGCTCTTCTGCCTTTACATCCTTTTCCAAAATAAAGCTGATATCATAAGGATGATCAAACATCTCGGTGATGGTTACCTGAAAAAAACTCTTATATTTGGAAGAAATATAATTCAGGGCATGTGCCTGATCCGAGGGAATGATGATACTTACTACATCATTTACTACATTGTGAAACTCTAAAGGCTCTACCCATGTATGATAAGAAATGTCAGAAAGACTGTATTCTCTTCTGACAGCTTCTTTGATAGTTGTCCAATTTTCTTTGATTGATTCCATTGATTTCCTCCCGTGTAAGCTGACGCTTACGAAACTCCATTTCATTGTATAATAGAAATACAAATAATTCAAATGTAAGTTATGAACAGGTCATGGATAAAGTTATCCACAATCTGTTGATAAAGTTGTTCATAACTCGATATATAAACAGGGATTGTGGATATTAATGTGTATATGTGGATAAAAAAGTGAAATTTCAAAATATCCACATTTACAGGATAATTGTCCACTTTTACACGTGATTTACACAGAATATCCCTATAAAAAAATAAAATATCCACAAATAATCAACAAGGTGTGGATAACTCGTTTGTGGGTAAATATGGTGTATATCTATGTGGATAACTTAATTTAAAAAAATTTTAGAATTTTGGAAAGCTCGTTTTCTCTTGACTTTTCAGCATTTTTATTGATTTTTGCTTGTTTTCTTTCTTCTATTTTAGATAGGATATATGTTTTTAATTCTTCATTTATCTCTTCTTTTTTTCTATCTAAAAGACCTAGAGATAATACTTGATCAAATTCTTTTATTAACAATAATTTTGTATTATTTGTTAAGGTTTCATCTTTTAAAACATCATATAATACTGTAATTGCATTTGCTGTATTCAAATCATCTTCAAGTGCTTTTTTAAATTCTTCAGAATAGTTCGTATTTTGAATTTCTCCTGTAGGATTTTCTAATAGAATATCAATTTTTCTTAATAATTTTTCATAAGCTATTTTTGTAATATCTAAGTTGTTATAAGAGAAAACAAGTTGTTTACGATAATGAGAGTTTAAGCAAAATAATCGATATACCAAAGGTGAATATCCTTTTTCTTGCAATAAAGAAAGGGTTAAAAATTCTCCTTTTGATTTACTCATTTTACCAGTTTCATCATTTAAATGTTCTCCATGACACCAATAAGAACACCATTTATGGCCTAAATAAGCCTCAGATTGAGCAATTTCGTTTGTATGATGAGGAAATATGTTATCTACTCCTCCACAATGGATATCTAGGTATTCCCCTAAATACTTAATACTGATTCCTGAACATTCGATATGCCATCCTGGATATCCTGTACCATATTTGGATTCCCACTTTAATTCTTGATCTTCAAATTTAGATTTTGTAAACCACAAAGCAAAATCCGCTTGATTCTTTTTATTCTTATCTTCCTCTACACCTTCTCTTACTCCAACTACCATTTCATCTATTTTATGATTAGTTAGTTGATAGTAATCATCTAATTTTGAAACATCAAAGTAAACATTCCCACCAGATTGATATGCATATCCTTTTTCTATTAATCGGTCAATAATTTTTAAATACATTTCTATATTATCTGTTGCTTTACTGACTGTATCAGGTATTTTATTATTTAAAATAGTCATATCATTCATGAATTTTTTGGTATAAAAATCAGCAATTTCTAAAACGGTTTTATGTTCTCTTTTAGCGCCTTTTAACATTTTATCTTCACCAGAATCGGAATCACTTACTAAATGTCCAACATCTGTAATATTCATCACACGATTTACATGATATCCAATATAATTTAATGTTTTTTCTAATATATCTTCAAAGATATAAGTTCTAAGATTTCCAATATGGGCAAAATGATATACTGTAGGACCACATGTATACATTTTAACTTCATTATCTCTTGGAACAAATTCTTCTATTGTTCTCGTTAAAGTGTTATATAACTTCATTTTCATCACCTATTTCATTATACCATAACTCTAAATTATTTCATAATCTAATAATTGAATCTGGTTGGATATTAGGTTTTCTTTACTATAATCTTTATTTAATTCTGTACTTAGGTATTTTTTATTGTCATCTGGAAATACTGTTACAATTTGATTATTTTGATTCATTAAGATGGAAGCAAGCAAATTGGCACCTGATGATATTCCAACACCAATTCCAAGTTCATGAGCAATTTTACTTGCCATGTTAATAGCATCTTTATCTTCTATTAAAACAATATCATCAATAATAGATTGATCTACTATACTTGGAATAAACTCATCGCCAATGCCTTCTATTTTATGACCTGTTTGAATTCCATTTGATAAAACAGCCATTGTAGATGGCTCTAATGCTACAATCTTGGTATTAAATTTTTCTTTTAAATATTTTCCTGTTCCTATTAAAGTGCCTCCAGTACCAATTCCCGACACAAAGTAATCAACGTGATTTAATTGTTTAGCTATTTCTTTACCGGTTGTAAAGTAATGGGTTAGGACGTTATCATAGTTATCAAATTGATTTGTAGAAAATCCTTTTAATTCTTTTGTTAGCTTTTTAGTTTCCTCAATACATTTTTGAAATCCTCCCTCTTCTTTTGTAAAAGTAATTACTTTTGCTCCATATAATTCCATAATTTCTTTTCTCTCCTTACTTACAAAAGAAGGCATAAAAATATAAACTGGATGTTTAAAATAGGCACCTAATGCGGCAATGGATATTCCTGTATTTCCACTTGTTGCTTCTATAATAGGCATATTTTCTTTTAAAATACCATTTCTTTTTGCTTTTGATAAAATATAATATACAACTCTATCTTTAATACTTCCTGACAAATTGTAGTATTCTAATTTAGCATACACATAATTTATTTTATTTTGAAATTGATATTTGATTTTAATCATCGGAGTATTTCCAATTAAATTATTCATAAAACTCACCTATTATAATATAATGTAATGAAATATTTTTGTTACTTTTTTCAATTTTTTAATTTTAATTATTGATTAATTAGAATAATTATGCTATGATATAGAAGTCTTAAACGATGGACCCTTAGCTCAGTTGGTTAGAGCATCCGGCTCATAACCGGGCGGTCATAGGTTCGAGTCCTATAGGGTCCACCATTGCTTGCGAGTGTGGCGAAATTGGCAGACGCGCTAGACTTAGGATCTAGTGCCTTACGGCGTGGGGGTTCAAGTCCCTTCACTCGCACCAAAATTGTTAAAAACAGCTTAAAAATCATAAAATTTGGGCGTGTTTTTATATAGTTAATTAGCTTGTTGCGTTTTAAAAGTCAAATTAACATATTGAATTAAGAGTATTTATTACTCTTTTTTCATTTACTGGTAAATAACTTAAATATGTATTTATAGTTATATTTATATCATTATGACCTAGTCTATAGGATATATCTTTTACATCAATTTTATTTTGATATAATAAACAAGCATGACTGTGTCTAAATTCATGAATCTTTATTTGTTTTACTTCGGCTATTTTACAATAATAGTCTTTTTTTCTTTTTAATGTTGTAAAACTTATATTAAATATAAATTCTTCTTTCTGATCTATTTGTTTTAAATCATCAATCAATGAATCCGGAATATATATAATTCTATTACTTGATTTTGTTTTAGGACTTGTAATATTATTCTCTCTTGTTTTTGTTTTATTAATTGTTAATGTTTTATTGTTAAAATTTACATCTTTCCAAGTTAAGGCTAATAATTCCCCTTTTCTTAATCCAGTAAAATAAAGTAATTTAAACATTGTATAATCTTCTTTATTTTTTATAACTGATAAAAATTTGTTAAATTCTTCTATCGTCCATATATTTCCTTTTTCGTTAATATCATTATTTTTAAAATTACCTTCTAATTTTGCATAATTTTTATTTAAATCATAAAATTTTATACAAAAATCTAAAAAATCAGTTAAACAATAATAAATATATGATTTATAGTTATATTTAAAATTAAATGATTCTATATAATTCTTCCATTCTATTATTACTTTAAAATTTATATCTTGAACATAAATATCTTTAAAGTATGAATAAATATACTTGTTAATTTTTCTTTTTCTTTCATTATAATTACTTTCTTTAAATACATTTTTTGAATATATAAAGTATTCATCCAATGCTTGTTGCGTTTTTATTTTTTTCTTAAACATACAATCCTCCTCCGTACGGGAAGAGTATTATATATTCTTTTTTAACTTTGTCAAATCTAAACATCACTCCTTTTTTCTAAAATAACATATTTTTTCATAAAAAAAAATACTTTTATTATAAAAAGTATCTTTAAAATAATAATGCTATAAATATTGATATTATGATAATTAAAACTAAATTAAATAATAAAAGTCCAAATCCACCCCAAAAACCGAATCCGATCCATTCTTTAACCTTTAGTTTTGTTTCATCACTTAAAAAGAAGAATATAAGTGCAACTATTAATATTAATATAAATAACAAAAGTCCAAATCTTAAGAAAAAACCGTCTGTTTGATTGAAATTTATAACATATCCTCCTAAATCAAAGCTCAATACTTACATCTCCAATCTAATAAAATCCTATACTAGCAATCTTATAGCTTAAGTATAACAAAAAAATGGCTAAATAGCCATATTTTAAAATAACATCTCTTTTAATTCTTCTTTTTCTTTATTAGAAATCATAAAGCCATTTAAAATTTCTTTCTTTTCCATTTTTAAAGATTCATATTGACCTTTATTATAAAAAGGTAATCCATCATTTAAAGCACCAAGATATTTTGTAATATATCCACGATAAACTCTTTTATTAAAAAATCTATCTGTAACATATTCTGCGTTAAAATCTTCTCTTAAATCATTCTCACTATTTTTTGATCCAATTATATCAGTTGTTATCTTAAATGTTGTTTTTGATAAAAAAGGTAATAATAAATATTGTTTTAACTCTACTACATTCCAAAATTCTTCACTAACACAAAGTACTCTTTTAATAACTCTTGATAAACTTTGAGAATTTGTATAGATCATATTATACATTAAATGTCTGTGAATTTGAAAAAAATGAGCAATACAATCAGGAAAATCTTTATATTCCATAGAATCATAAATATACTGTAATTCATCTATAAAAAAACTCGCATCAACTCCAAAATTGTATTTCAGTCGCATATCTGTGAATCTTAATTTATTAGAAAATACTCCAAAAACTTCAACCTCATCAAGTTCACATTGTTGATAATATGTTTGTTTCAGTTTTTCATCTTCTTTAAATTTTAAAGGAATTGAATCACATATTTCGCCACCTGGAGAAATGTATTTGAATGGCTTTTTTTGATACCATAATAAAATTGGATAATTTGAATAAATACTATTATAAAAAATATAATCTTTTTTTATTCTATGAAGAAATGGATTTTGTTCTCTAAATATTTTGATAGCAATTCTAGTCATGTTTAGTGTTTTTCCGTGTCCTGGTGGAGCACTTATTACTCTTACTGCCATTATTTTTCTTCTCTCTTCTTATCGCAATAACTTTTCATACAACGCCAATTTTTACATTTTTGACAATTGTAATTGCATTTTCTTGCTGATAAAGTCTGACATTGTGAATCGCACAACATATCAAAAAAGCTTAACAATCCAAATACTAATAAAATTTTTATCATATAAAAACCTCTATTTCTTTTTTTCTTTTTATTTGTTAAATACAAGAAATCATTTTTTAATTTTTAGTCAAGGGCTTTAGTCGTTTTACGATGTTTCACACCCTTGACAATAAAATTACTAAAAATGATAATAATTAACTAACAAATAAAATAGATACTATAATCTTTTTCTTCTACCAGTAGAAAATATCATCAAAAAAGGACTTAATAAGAGACTAAAGAAAGTTATTGCTTCAATTATATAAAAAACTCCATAAACCCATTCTAAATTTTTTGGTAAATTTGGTAATAAAGTTTGTGCTAATTCTATCATGTGTTTTCATCTCCTAATATTTAATTCTTTTTGATTGTTTTATTATTTTACAAATAATATAAATTATAAAATCAAATATAAAAATTCCTATAATAATCTCATAAAAAGAAATACCTCTAGAATAAAGAATTATTATAAAATTATTTACTAAATAAGCTATTTTATTTATGATCATAAAAATCACTCTTTCCTACTTTCGAAATATCTATATTTTTAAAAAAATCTGTATCTATATCCATTAGATCAAAAGTATAATTTTCTATTTTTCTTTTGATACCTCTAAAGCCATATCTATAAATGATAAAAAATAATATTGCTGATATTACATTTAAAGTAATACTAATTCCAAATAATATTTTCATTCTTTATCCTCCTTCTTTTTATTTTTTGTTTTATTTCCAGCAAGTACATTAATAATTTTAAAAACTATTATTATAATCGCAAAGAATATCATATAATCAATTAATTCAAAATTAAAAACTTTTATTGTAACTATCTGATTGATGAAATTGATAAATAAATTTAATATTGTCATTTTACTAATTTATAAATCGAAATGGCAATTAATATTACTATTACTGGAATTAACATCGATTTTATTTCATCTGGAAAAACATTTAAAAAATCAGGTATTACAGTAACTAAATCTTTTAAAAATCCTACAATCGACATAAAAACATCTTTAATTGTTTTTATAATTGACCAAATAAATCCAAAAAATTCTACCATTTCGATTTCTCCTTTCTAATTTTTAATTCCTTTTATTAAAAGAATTATGATACTTCCACTAACTAAAATAAAAATATATGTTCCTACCTTTGAATTTCTCATAGTAGTATAAACTTCATTTATTTTTTTAAATAACTCATCATAATACTTACTATAGCTACGTAAACTATTCAAAAAATTAGTAATATTATGTAAAAATGATTGAGAATTATCTTCTTTATCACCAGTTATAAAATCAGTTGACGGCAATTTAATGTCTTCATTAGTATTTGGATTATTGATAATTGGACTATCGTATATGTTTTCCTTTACTACATAATTATAAAATCTAGAATCGAAGGTAATAAAATAACCATCATCATTATTAGTTTGATAATCAACATTTTCAAAATAAATTAAGTAATTCAAATTATCAAATGTATATTTATAATTTAAACTATTTTCAGTGTAATTGATGTATTTTTTTAATACATCATATTTATCACTACTTGTATAATTATTTCTAATTTCAATATTATATTTACCTTTTAAAACTATATTATTAAGATTATCACTTGATAAAGTTCTCGGAATCAAATAAAGACCATATTTATCATCCATTTCAATTGTCGTAAAATATTGTTTTTCTTCTTCATAGGATATAGTTGTTATTTCATAATCTAAAGAACTAGTAAATTTTATATACAAATTATAATTATAATCGCTGACATCAAATACAAGTTTTAATTGTTTTAAATTAGAAAAATCAATTCCAAATTGACCAGAATACTCATATAATTCATTATTATATTCATCCGTAGCACCAACCTTGGTTAAATCTCCTAAAAAATCATCGACTTGAGATATATCTTTATTATCAAAAATTGATTGATAAACTAAATATGGTTTTGGCATAAAAAATTCACTTTCACTAAATTGAGTTAATAAATCCAAATCATAACTAAATAAACTCTCACTAGGTAATTTGAAATTAAATTCAATTTTAGACAAATCTTTAACATTTATAGTATTTTCATAAGAATGAGTCTTAGGAATCCAACTAGGTGTTAAATCTTTATCAAATAAAATATCTCCTTTTTTAATAGAATAACAAAGTTCGCCATCATCAATCATAAAATCTTTAATTCTTTTAGGATTATAACCGTTTGATGAAAAATCATAACTAGCACTTGTACCTATTTTCAAATCAATAGATGTTTCTAATATCCTATATGCCGAACGATTATATTTCAATTTTTTATTAGAATCATAATTAAACGCAACAATATCATTCTCAATTGGTACATAATTTATTGACCAATCTAATTTATTATTAACTAATTCATAATCTATAGTATAACTTTTACCACTTGAAATTTTCAAAACAAAAGTAAACCAATAATAATTTTGATTACCAGTATAATCCAAAAAACTTATACTAGGTTCGGCTTTAAAAGTAGAAGTCTTTTCCCACTTATAACAACGAAGAATTTTAGATGTAGAAGAATTTTTTCTATAAGCAATAATATAATCATATTTATCTGTATCAATATTAAATGCCTTAATAGCATTTTGAAAACTAGTTTCATCAACACCAATTTCTTCTTTTGTCGCAAAAAAATTATTTAATAATTCTTCTTGATTAATAGCCGTATTTAATGTTATTTCGGTTGTAGCTGCCTTTACATTTGAGATAAGTAGAAAACTAGTTAAAAAAATTGCTGAAAATACTAGATACTTTTTCAATGTTTCCACCTCCCAAGAGAAAACCTATTATAAAAAATACAAAATAAAATGCCATATTTATAAATCTATGTAATTTTCCTTTTAATCTAAAAACTTGATTCATATAAAAACCTCTATTCTATATCTGTATTGGAATTTTGTTTATTTTTTGAAGCCTGTTTTTTCATAGCAAATATATTTTTTATTAATTTAAAAATTTCTTCTAAAAAATCAATAAATAAGAAAATTAATATAACGTAAATAATTAATTTTATAAAATTATTTTGAACAACAGGTCCAAATAAATTTTTAATCAAATTGAATACATTAAAAAAACAATTAAATATACTATTAATAAAATTTTCAAAACTCATTTTTAATTTTTAAAATTTACAATAAGATTAATTAAAAAGAAAAATAATGCTATTAATAGTATAAATATAATAATTTCTCCTAAAACTGTCCCAGAAAACCAATTCCAAAAGATAGTCATACAACTCATTATTTTAGAAAAGAATATTGAAAAATCATTTACAAAAGTTTCCATACAAATCACCTTAAATAGATTTTAAATATTTTACTTAAAAATTGTCAAATTTTTTTCTGATTTTTTTTACTCACAAAAAAAGGAAAAACTATTTTCCTCTTCTTTTTAATTTTCTAAGTAAAGTGAATACTAATCCCATAATAATACCAAGAATTATAATTCCCATTACAAGTTGAAAAATTGAATTACCAAGTAATGTTGTTGATACTGTTCCAAACAATGTTAGAATTTGTGTAACAACTTCTGTTACTGATGTAAATAATGCATCCATTGTATTTCTCCTTTCTTTGATCAAGATTAAATAAAAAAGGATAACTGGGGTCTAGACCAATTATCCTATTGTAAACTAAAAATGTATTTTTTATAGATTGGAGTTTTTAATTATTAACTATTTAAGAAGGTAGGATTTACACTAATTTGTTCAAAATAATAATTTTAGATTTGACTTATTTTTATTACATTTTTAGTTCATGTCTAAATTATAAATTTATTTTTTTATTTTTGTCAAATTTTTTTTATATTTTTTTATTTAATAATAATATCAATGACTTTTGATGTACCGTTAACGATATTGAGTGCTATTTTAGCATAAACATCTAAAGACTTGTCATCAACTGCCCTTTTTAATAAATTTCTTTTATCTTCCGAATCGGATAAGAAAATATATTTTGTTTCACTTCCATAGTAACCCTCTTTTTCAGACTTAATTTCTATACAAGTTCTAATCATTTCTTCGTGTGTTTCTTTAACTGTACATGGCATAAAACCTAAAATCGTACATTTTTGTAAAATTTCATTCATATTTTATAATCTTCCTTTCATTTGATAAGTTAATTTTAAATATTTTACTTAAAAATTGTCAAATTTTTTTCTGGTTTTTTTATTATATAAAAAAGTTATATTTTATAAATATTTTATTATTATATATTTATATATAATAGGGTGTTAAAAGTGACACCACATTAGTGTCAAAAATGACACCATTTAAGGTGTTAAAAGTGACACCATTTTATTTTATTAAGGTGTTAAAAGTAACACTACCTTTTTTGTTAAAAAGTGGGCGACCCGATACGCACCACTTTTTACAAAAAAGTACACAAAAAAGACACTAATTTTTCATAGTGTCTTTATCAATAATACAAACATTTTTATAATATACTTTTTTTGCTTGAATTTTAATTCCATCTACACTACAAACTAATGTTCTATCACAATAATCTGCTTTACCCTCATTATTATCAAAATCTACATAATAAGTTTCATTACATCTTATATCATTATCAATGGCTTTAACAAATTCCACTATAAATAATCCAATAGAACAAAAAAATATAAATATTAAAAGCACAATATAAATATAGAATAAAATATCAGTTATTTTTTCCATTTACTTTACTTCCTTTTTCATAATTGCTACTAAGCTAGGAAATGGAGCACCTGTCTTTGAGTTTCCAAATTTTAATCTTCCTTTTATAAACCTTAATTCTATATTTGATTTTTGATATAAAAATTCATGGAAATACCTTGTATCAGTACGACTTGGAATCAATAAAACTACAGTTATATTATTTTTTTTATTTTCATAATAACATTTTTTAATCCAATCATAAATTTTTCGTCCATAAGGAGGATTACAATAAACAACTTCATCTTTCCATGATTTACTTAAACCATTATCTTGAATAGTATAATACCTTTTACACTTATGATTATATTCATCAGCACATGGATCTAAAGTAAAATGAAATTCTTGATCTAATTTATTAAATAATTCAATTGGTGTTTCCCAATCTTCTTTTTTACTACTAAATAAAACTTTATTCATACTTTACACTTCCTATTCTTCATCTTCTAGCCAATTATAGCCTTCTAAGTCAACATTATCGTCATATAATTCGTCATAATCAGTATATTGATTCACTTTTTCTTCCTCATCATCACTTGTCGCAATAAAAGTAAAAAACCTTTTTCTATTTTTATAAAATACTTTTATTATCCTATCTTCTTCAAGTTGATGTAATAGAACTATTACCCTATTTTTATTTATATTTAACATATTCATCAACTTTCTATTCGGAATATAGTATTCCTCATAGAAATCAAGTTGTTTGAGTTTTATCAATAATTTAGTATAATTATTTACTCTTTGATTTTTTAAAAGAATTTTGATAATATTAACTTTGTCTTTTTTCATTCTTCAACTTCTTAGAAATTACTAAATTAATTGAAATTATTTCTTGAATAAGATTATAACGATCGTTTTTATCGTAAATATCCTCTCTCACAATATAATGTGAAAGCATTTCTAAATTGATTCTTTGATTATTAAATAATCTATTAATCGAATTTTCTCTTGCTTCTTTATCAATTTCTTTTTCTTCTAGGCTTCTTTTTTTATATTTCATTTTATAATATCCTCCTATTTGCCATTTTAAGGCTATTTAAGAATAATTATAATAAAAATGGTACTAATTCCCTTCACTCGCACCATTTAAAATTTGGTTCGATATATTCGAATTTTAATATATATTTTCAGCTTGAAATTAAGCTGATTTTTTATTACTCATAAATTATTTTATAACTAATGTTAAATATTTTCACAAAAAGCAGTTGTTTTTTTAATCTTTGAGGAGGATTTAATGAAAGAAAAATTTAAAAGTGCCGTTCATATGTTAATAATGGATAATAATAAAGTATTATTGCAAAAAAGGAAAGGTTCTAAACTATGGCTGGGTATTATGCCCTTCCTGCTGGACATATCAATAAAGGAGAAAATCAATATGATGCTTTAATTAGAGAAGCTAAAGAAGAACTAGATATTGAAATCGATTTAAAAAATATTATCAATAGTTATGTGGTATTAAGAAGAAATTTTTTTGAAATAGATGGTAAAAAGTTGGAACCATATATTGATTATTATTTTGAAATATCAAAATATAAAGGAACTCCAAAAATAGTAGAATTCAATAAATGTGAAGAATTAATATGGTCTAGTATTGAAGAGTTACCAGAACCATTTATTAATTATGAAGGAGATTTTTTAGCTAATAGAAGTATTACAACATATGACTGTAAAACTGATGGAACTTATACTAAAAATTAGTTAAATAATTTTATGTAATGATTATAGATATCTACTTTGTTCTATTAAGTAAGAAATTAAAATTCTTGATAATTCAAGGATTTTTTTCTATTCAATATCTTCACGATCTTATTTCTAATCTATAAAATAAAAGCATTCCAATACTGAAATGCTTATTTATTCAACATATTTAACAAGTTAATTTTAAACAAATCTCTATCCAAATGCTCTTTTGATACTATTACACCCTTATATGTAACTAATTCAGATTGATGCCCTTCTGATAAAATATCTTCTGGGGATAAAGTATTTAGCATTACTATTTTTTCATTTTCATAGATAATGTAATGCAATTTAATCTCTCCATGAACTTTGGATGATATATCATCTGTAGGTAATTTTAATTCATATGTTTTTGTATTTTTTTCTTTATTAGTAGAGACCAATTCTCCCAAAAAATTTCCATCTTTTAAATTAGGATAATAATCAAAATATAATTTTTTATAAGCTAACATATTATATTTTTTTAATGATCGTTCCAATTTGTGAAATTCATTTTCGTTTACATAATCAAATGAATAATTACCTTTCATAGATGCCCCTCCTATTATCTTATAATACTAGATTATCATAAAACTATTCTATTGTCAAAGAAAAATATAGTGATTTACACTATATTACTTCTTATTTTACTTTTGAAACTTCTACATCAAAGCTATTACTTAACAATTCCTCTTTTAGACTATTTAATGCTGCAATTTCATCTTCTACAGAATATGAATTTTCTTCTGAATCTAAACTATAACTTTCTATATCAGTTTGTTCAACAGGTTCAAATGTTGTTTTATATTCAATATTTGAATCTTCAACTGACTCTTGATAATTTTCAATTGGTTCAAATGTTGTATCGTATTTAATATTTGAATCAATTGATTCATTAATAGATGGTGTTTCAGTATAATCTTTCGTCTCTTCTGTTTCAGTTGTTGTAGTTTCACCATTTTCTACAGGAACATAAGTAGTTTCGTTACTTGATTTTGAATCATTAATTGCTTGTTTAATTGCAGAATCAGCTTGATCCCATCCAAGGTACCAACCAGAAACATAATTAGAGGATGTTCCAGAAGGTGCATTTCTATGACTTGAGGCATCAGCTATTCCAGCATAATTATTACGAGCATTTGCACCATCTTGTACTCCTTTGTTGTATTCTTCGGCATTTGCTTCACTACCTTTAGAAACAACATTTCCATTAGGATCTGTTATAGTATGTGATTCAGAATTATTACTGTACTCAATGTCAGCTTTTTGAACTGCTTGTTCTAATTCAGTTTTTGCAGTTGGTGAACTTGAATCAATACCATATTGTTCAAATTGACGCTCATCAATATGTCCACCTTGGCCGTCAGATACACCACTATCATATTTTGATTTTTGAGCTGGTGCATTAATTCCTTTTTCTTTTTTTTGTTTTTCTACATAATCCACTTCTACGGCTACATATTTACTTAAATCAATATTACTCTCTACATAAGAAACAACTTGATCATAAGTATTATAGCTATTTAAAGTATTACCTATATTTAATTGTAATTCTCTTTCAGAAATAGCATCTTCATATTTAGTATTCAATTTTTCTATTATAGAAATTCTAAATGTACTTTTTAAATTTTCAATTC
>OIZF01001462.1_pt1 | contig 13741 bp, 12 predicted proteins | sample 1588471 | NCBI WGS metagenome assembly OIZF01 (sample SAMN03283279) | human gut metagenome | biome: human-associated habitat; material: feces | host: Homo sapiens | place: Peru | collected 2012
GCGCCGATGGTACTGCAATGCAATGCGGGAGAGTAGGTGGCTGCCTTCTTTAGTTTAGGTCTTCAGAGTCAAACGACTTTGGAGACCTTTTTTCGTTTAGGAGCAGGGGGTGCACTTGTCCCAAGTGCACCAACCAAGCAGTGTACCAACCAAGCAGTGCACCAACCAAGCAGTGCACCAACCAAGCAATAAGTGGCATCTACCGAAGTTTTATTGGTGCAGCAGAGACTGCTGCACCCCCTGATTCTGGTAGATATTTCAAAATCCTGATAGATAGAATTGTTATCTGTCAGTCATTAACCTTCTGTAACGTAGTACATTACGCGCAGACTGACAGATATGATAGATAAAAACACATGTTTTTATGTTACAGCAATAGTTTTTTTCGTCTATTGATAATCGGCAATAAAATTGATATAAAAACGATGTAAAAACAAATGGTTTATCAATTTATTTTGTACATTTGCATACCACTCGAATAATCATTTAAAACTTAATAATTATGTTGAACAAGAAAATCGAAGAGGCTCTCAATGCCCAAATCAACGCCGAGCTTTGGTCGGCTTATCTCTATCTTTCAATGGCTGCTTATGCTCACGCTAACGGCAATCCGGGAATGGGCAATTGGTTTGAGGTACAGTTTCAGGAGGAGCAGGATCATGCCAAGATCATGTTCAATTACATCATACAGCGTGGCGGACGTGTTGAACTGAAACCTATTGACGCTGTGCCTACAACTTGGGAGTCGCCGCTCGCTGTGTTCGAGGCTACACTTGCCCACGAGCAGAAGGTGACATCACTCATCAACAATCTCTTCGCTCTCACAACAAGCGAGAACGACTACGCTACGCAGAGTATGCTCAAGTGGTTCATCGATGAGCAGGTGGAGGAAGAGGAGAACGCACAGAACATCATCGACAACCTCAAGATGATTCAGGGCAACGGCTATGGTCTGTATATGCTCGATAAGGAGTTGAGCGCACGCAAATACACTCAGGCTTCACCGCTTGCAACAAAGGCTTAATCTTCTTGGGAGGGTATGGCATCCTTCTCATACCCACGTAGCCTGAAATCCGCAACCTGTAATATTCTTGATATCTGGGGTTGCGGATACCTCTCTAAAACGACTCGTTTTCGTAAATATACCACCAAAAGATGTGAGTTCCTCGGATTTTATTTGTATTTTTGCTATGCCTGATGAGGTTTTGTTTGATTATTACAGCAACACTAAATTAAGTGAATCCTCTGACATGGCAAAATCCTGGGCCGCTCGGCTCTGCCGCTTAGCTAGTCTAAATAACCGGCTCTGCCGCTTGCCAAAGCAAGAACTTTTTGTTGCTCAGGATATTATAAAAGTTAAAATTTATAGTGTTGCGGAATTAAGGATATGAAAAAACTTTATAGATTAAACAACACGATTATGAGAAAATTATTAATGTTATCTTTGTTATCATTGTTTTCCATGTTTGCTTATTCACAAACAGAATGGACGTGTAAAGCATTAAGTGATGACATCACAAAATGGAATGAGATACACAAGCCATTAGCTTCTAAAAACAAAAAAGCCGCCTTGGCTCTATCCAATGTTTTTGGAGTAAATAAGAGTGGAAAACTTTCTGTTGATTATGTTATCTTATGTAATGATAGTATAGGAGAAGCGAAAATAATGAATGCTGTTGAAGCGTGGATTGGAGAATTGTTTCCAAATGCCAACAACGATCTCCTTACATCTAACAAAAATGACAATTCCATTGTTATAAGAGGCATGACATTGGGAAAAGTTGGGGAAGCAACCGATTTCTTCTCATACAATGTGATTAATGCTACTCTTGAAGTCGAGATATATGTGAAAGTAAATCGAGTTCGTATCATTATGCGTTCAAATCAGTATAAGGTCGTGAAGGCTATGGATGGAAAAATTGTACAGAATTATACCATTGCAATGTCGGATACATATCCTTTTTATCAACAATCTGACCACAAAGACAGCTATGCAATGGCTTACATCAATACATTTTCCAAACTAATTAATACCTCAAAATGGCTTGTAGATTACCTCAACGCTAATGTAAAAGAGGAAACTAAGTCATCGGCAGTAGGAGATGATTGGTAAGTTAATAGAAGCCCTTAATTCCGCAACACTATTATAAATTAAACTTTTTAAGTACCTGAGCAACAAAAAGCTCTTGCTTTGGCAAGCGGTAGATCCGAGCGGCCCAGGATTTTGCCATATCAGAGGATTCACTTAATTTAGTGTTGCTGTAATAATCAAACAAAACCTCATCAGGCATGGCAAAAATACAAATAAAATCCGAGAAACTCACATCTTTTGGTGGCATATTTCCAATTATGGAGAAATTCGACAGGATGTTGTCTTGTACAATAGACTCTACTTTAGGTTTGCGTAGCAAAGTGTATGGCTATCAATATAGCGAGATAATACGTTCTCTGATGTGCGTATATTTCTGTGGAGGGTCATGTGTCGAAGACGTGACCTCACACCTTATGGAAGCACTTTGCTTGCATCCACCCCTCCGTACATGCAGCGCAGACACAATACTTAGGGCCATTCGTGAATTGACCACACCGAATCTGACCTACAGGTCTGATTCGGGCAAAAGCTACGACTTCAACGTGGCTTCCGACCTTAACAATCTGCTTGTCAATGCATTGCTGGCAACTGGACAGTTGCTGCCAGACAATGAATATGACTTTGATTTTGACCACCAGTTCATTGAGACGGAGAAATTTGACGCAAAAATGACCTACAAGAAGTTTACCGGTTACAGTCCAGGAATAGCAACGGTCGGCGATGTCATCGTCGGGATAGAGAACCGCGACGGCAATACCAATGTCCGTTTCCATCAGGAAGACACTCTAAAACGTATTTTTGAGCGTTTGGAGAATGCCAGAATACATATAAACCGTGCGAGGATGGATTGTGGCTCATGCTCTGAGGCTATGGTGGAAATGGTGGAGAAGCACAGTCGGCATTTTTATATCCGCGCAAACAGGTGTGTATCGTTGTATGACGATATCTTTGCCTTGCGCGGATGGAAGACCGAATACATAAACGGTCACGAGTTTGAGATATGCTCCATCATTGCAGAGAAATGGGTCGGCAAAGCGTACCGCCTTGTCATACAGCGGCAAAGAAGCATCAACAAGGAACTCGACCTGTGGGAAGGGGAATATACATACAGATGCATACTGACAAATGACTATACTTCGACAGACCGTGACATCGTGGAGTATTACAACAAGCGTGGCGGTGCTGAGCGTATATTGAACGACATGAACAACGGCTTTTGCTGGAAGCGATTGCCAAAATCGTTCATGGCGGAAAACACGGTGTTCCTGCTTCTGACCGCTTTGATACGAAACTTTTACAGACACCTCATATCTGACGCAAACATGAAGAGCTTTTGACTTAAACGCACAAGCAGAATCAAAACTTTTGTATTCAAGTATGTTTCTGTCCCTGCAAAATGGGTTAGGACTGCAAGACAGCACATACTGAACATATACACAAGCAATGATGCATACATGATGGTCTTCAAATTTGATTTTGGGTAGCCGCAAATCTTCGTGGTCTTTAGTTTTTTTTATCCCAACTGGCTTATAAATCGGAAATTTTTCTAAATTTGCAGAAAGAAAAAATAGTATTATGGAGAAACAAACAAGATATAGCGAACTACTCTCTCAGATTGAAGTATTCGCCAATGCGGATGATAATGCAATAAGTGTGCTGGCGAATTGTGCAGCTGTGATGAAGATGTTGTTCCCGAAGGAATACTTCTGGGTCGGCTTCTATATAGTGGAAGGCGATGAACTGATACTCGGTCCGTTTCAGGGTACACCGGCATGTACACGTATCAAGTTCGGGCGCGGTGTCTGTGGCACGGCATGGAAGGAGCAGCGCACACTTGTTGTTGAGGATGTCGAGAAGTTCCCTGGTCATATAGCCTGCTCGTCGCTCTCCCGGTCGGAGATTGTCGTTCCGTTGAAGCACAATGGAGTGGTGGTTGGCGAAATAGACATCGACAGCACAGAATTGGCAACATTCGACGACGTGGACAGACAGTTTCTTGAGCATGCGGCAGAGATGATTGCGCCTTATATGGCGAAGCTCGCCAAACCTTTATAAATTTATAGTGTGCGTGGGTATGGCAAGAATGCCATACCCTCCTATAATGCGGCATAAGTATGGCGAGAAAGTTCTGTTTTATATAGATCTTAGGGTTTAATAGTGCAAAAATGTAAGTTTGTAGTTAAAAAGTTGCGTGATTGTTTGGTGGTTTCAAAACTAATACGTACCTTTGCAACCGCTTACAGAGCAATACGGGTAAGTCTTGCACGGCCAGCTCCCTTCGAACCCTCCAGGACGGGAACGTAGCAAAGGTAGTTGGTTGTAGCGGCGCGATGTAAGTAGCTTGCCCACCCGCCTCTTTAGCTCAGTTGGCCAGAGCACGTGATTTGTAATCTCGGGGTCGTTGGTTCGAATCCGACAAGAGGCTCAAAATGATGACGAGACAAGACTTTAAGTTTTGTCTCGTTTTTTTGTATTTGCATGTTTGAGGTGCGTGCAGCGCCTTGAATGCTGCAGGGTTATATAAACTTAGAGCGGCGGAGCTTCACCTCAGTCGCCATGATTAAAATTAAGAAGACTATGGAAAAGATAGACGTTACGACACTCCACGATAATGTGTTCACAACTATTGGTAAGGAGTGGATGCTTGTTGCTGCAGGCAACGAGGAGAAGTTCAACATGATGACAGCTTCTTGGGGATGTCTCGGCTGGTTGTGGAACCGTCCGGTGGCTATTGTGTACATCCGTCCGGAGCGTTATACACACGAGTTCATAGAGGCTAACGACACAATGAACCTTGTTTTCCTCGGCAACTCGGAAGAGGCACGCAAGGCGTATGCCTTCTGCGGCGCTAAGTCGGGCAGAGACTTCGACAAGGCGAAGGAGGCTCATCTCACACCGGTTGCTACCGAGAACGGCTGCGTAACATTCGATGAAGCACGCCTCACACTCACCTGCCGCAAGCTGTACAAAACGCAGATTCGTCCGGAGGAGATGCTCGACAAGTCGATAGAGCAGTGGTACGGCGAGAAGGGCGGCTTGCACGATGTGTATGTGGTGGAGATTCTTGACGCTTACAAAAAGTAATGCGCTAATAATCAAAACCATTCTATATACATAATATTATATCGTACAGGTCAATTAACATTCAAACCGAACTTTAATGACAGAGAAAATAGATAAGTATAAGGTTCAGGCAGCTTTGGTGCGCTCGTTCTTTGATGCCTTCTCGCATGGCGTGATAGAGAGTCAGGTGGAAGACCGGAATGAGAAGACGACACCGCAGTCGGTTAAGAAGCTGATGTTGGAGCATTATGAGCACATCGCGCCCGCATTCTTCGACACCATGTTCTTCCCGTTGGCAGCCATGAACTACAAGTACGAGGACATTGCGGCACTGGCTCGCGAAGCGCAGCAGCGTGGCGATGACATGATGGCACTTGTGCGCACGGCGTGTGGTAACGAGGCGTACTATAACGCTATGGTTGAGGAGTACAAACGCAACTTCTCGATGCTGCTTGCTGGCAAATATCTCTCAAATGCCGACCATCTTGAGGGCTATGTGCGCAAGGCGAAGGAGGAGACGGAAGCATCGGTAGACTCCGACCGCGCCATCGAACTGACTGTGCGTGTCGTGATGTTCGCATACGTTCGCGGTCTGCGTCAGACGGGGAAGGGTGCACGTTTTGATAGGTCGGTGCACTTGAGACAAGTGCACCCCCTTGGGGAGGGTGCACGTTTTGATCGGTCGGCGCACTTGGGACAAGTGCACCCCCTACGTGGGGCTACGCTCTTCCGTTTGATGCTCGATGCGATGAACATCCTGCTGCTCGATAAGGCTGTGGATTTTGCCGACGCAGAGGCTACAGACCTTGCTTCGCTCTTTTTGAAGGTTTGTCAGACGCAGCATAACTTCACGGTTATGACCGACGAGATGGATCGTACAAACTCTGAATTAATGAAGGAATAATAACATATACTATGACACAGATTCCGGTTTTGCTGCTCACAGGTTATCTGGGCAGCGGTAAGACAACATTATTAAATCGCATCCTTTCCAACGAGAAAGGAATTAAGTTTGCCGTTATCGTGAACGATATCGGCGAGGTGAACATCGATGCTGACCTTATTCAGCAGGGTGGAGTAGTGAACAAGCAGGACGACAGTTTGGTGGCTCTGCAGAACGGCTGTATCTGCTGCACGCTGAAGATGGATCTCATCGACCAGTTGCGCGACATTGTGAATATGAAACGCTTCGACTATATCGTCATCGAGGCGAGCGGCATCTGCGAACCAGCACCAATCGCACAGACTATCAGTTCGATGGCGACACTCGGTCCGCAGTACATCACCAACGGCATTCCGCGTCTTGACAGCATTGTGACCGTAGTGGACGCGCTGCGCATGAGAGACGAATTCAGCAACGGCGACGCTCTGAAACGCGACGGACTCGAAGACGAAGACCTCGAAAACCTCGTAATACAGCAGATAGAGTTCTGCAACACGATACTTCTGAACAAGGCTGCGGAGGTGAGTGCTGACGATCTGCGCAAACTCACCGAGATAATCCGCGCCATTCAGCCTAAAGCAGAAATCATACCATGCAACTACGGCGACGTAGACTTGGAGCGTCTGCTCAATACCGGTCGTTTCAACTTCAACGAGGTGGCTACATCGGCTGCATGGATCAACGAGCTTGAGAACCATCACGGCGATGAGGAGGATGATGACGACGACGATGAGGAGCACGAGCACCATCATCACGACCATGATGAGCATGAACATCATCATCACGATCACGATGATGAAGAGCACGAGCATCATCACGACCACGACTGCCATAGCGGTTGCGGACATCATCACCATCACCACGACCATGAAGGTGGCGAAGTGGAGGAGTACGGTATCGGAACGTTTGTCTACTATCGCAGAAAGCCGTTCGACATGAACTTCTTCGACAATTTCGTGGCGCGTCTGTTCCCAGCGAACGTCATTCGCTGCAAGGGATTGTGCTGGTTCAAGGAAGAGCCCGACATGTGCTATCTCTTTGAGCAGGCAGGCAAGCAGATGGAGCTGAAAAACGCCGGACAGTGGTACGCCACAATGCCGAAGGACGAACTGCAGCAGATGCTCGAACGCGAAGAAGGACTGCGCAGAGACTGGGACGAGAAGTACGGCGACCGTATGCAGAAGCTCGTGTTCATCGGTCAGAAACTCGACAAGAAGGCTATAAAAGAACAGCTCGACATGTGCCTTACGGATGTAGAACTGTAAAAAGACTTACGGAATTATAACATAAAGCAAGAGGGTATGGCGGAATAGCCATACCCTCTTTATTTTTTAGGCTGCGTGGGTATGGCAGGGATGCCATACCCTCCTATATTAGAGATGCTTCATGATGTCGAGCAGATGATCCCAAACCATCTGAACGGTCGGGATGTGCAGACGCTCGTCAGGAGTATGCACGTCGCGCAGAGTAGGACCGAACGAAACCATGTCGAGGTTCGGGTAGCGCTCCGAGAACAGACCGCACTCCAAGCCGGCGTGGATACCCTTTACGATAGGTTCCTTGCCGAAGAGTTTCTTGTACGATTCAACAGCCACCTTGGTGAGCTTGCTGTTCGGGTTCATCTTCCAAGCCGGATAGCCATCGCTCATCTTCACTTCAGCACCAGCCAATTCGAAGGCTGCCTTCACGGTGTTGGTCTCATTCTCGAGGTTGCTCATCACGTTAGAGCGCTGTGAAGCAACTATGTTTATTTCGTTCTCAGCAGTCTGCACGCTTGCTACGTTGTTGGATGTCTCAACCATGTATGCGAGTGCTTCGTCCTGACACATAGCGAACACGCCGTTGTCAACAGCCTGCATGCAGAGGATGAAGCGGCGACTTGCGTCCTTCGGCAGTACGCTCTCAGCGTCGGTGCTACCGAGGTTGAACTCCATAACCGGCTCGGTTACGTGGAACTCCTCTTCGATGTTAGCTGTGAACACGTTCCAGTCGGCACGTACTGTCTCCTTCTCGCTTGCCGGAACTGCGAACACGATGCTACCGTCGCGTGGGATAGCGTTGTGCAGTTTGCCCGAGTTGAACTGAGCGAGGCGAAGATCCATCTTCTCCTGCTCCTTGTAGAGGAAGCGAGCGAGAATCTTGATGGCGTTAGCGCGTTTCTTGTTGATGTCGTCGCCAGAGTGTCCGCCCTTCAGTCCCTTTACAGAAGCTGTGAGGAAGAACATACCCTCCGGAGCAGCCTCACGCTCGAATGTGAAGCGAGCCGATGTTGTCTTGCCGCCAGCGCAAGAGATAAAAATCTGTCCTTCGTCCTCAGAGTCGAGGTTGATGAGCATATCGCCCTTCATGAAACCTGCCTTCATGCCCATAGCACCGGTGAGGCTTGTCTCCTCGTCGCGTGTGAATACGCACTCCAGCGGTCCGTGCTCGATGTCGTCGCTGTCGAGGATAGCCAGTTCGATAGCGCAACCGATGCCGTCGTCAGCACCGAGTGTTGTGCCCTTAGCGTTGAGCCATTCGCCGTCGACGTAAGTCTGGATGGGGTCGGTGAAGAAGTTGAAGTCTACGTCTACGAGTTTGTCGCAAACCATGTCCATATGACTCTGCAGGATGAGTGTAGGCGCGTTCTCGTGACCCTTTGTGGCCGGCTTGCGGATTACTACGTTGCCCGTCTCGTCGGTCTCGGTCTCGAAGCCGTGGCTCTTGCCGAACTCCTGAAGATACTCTATCATGCGCTCCTCGTGCTTTGAAGGGCGCGGAATCTCGTTGATTTTAGCAAACTGCTCGAACACGCGAGCAGGTTTTAATTCGCAATTGCTCATTTTCCTTAATTTTTTTATGATGATGTTATAATAATCTGAATTTTCGATAAATTATTTTGCCATGCCACCGAATTGCCGTACCTTTGTAGCGATATGTAATGGTGGGGCTATCTTTTGCAAAGATAGTGTAAAAGGAAGACACCACAAAATATCTTCACTTATTTTAAATGTAGATAGACATCTATTTTAGTCAAAACAGATACAAATATGATAAAACTAATGCTTATCAGCCTCGCTGTAGTGGCAGTAGCCTTCGCATTGTTGTCGATAAAGGTTCTGCTGAAGCGCAACGGCAAGTTCTCTTCGCAACACGTACACGACAACCCGGGCTTGCGCAAGCAGGGCATTCACTGCGTGATGGATCAGGATCGCGAGGCTCGCGAACGCAACGGTGCCTACTAAATCAGCCTGTAATATATAATGTATATACGACAGGCGTATAAAACGATAAAATTAAAAACAGAATAAAGATGAACAAGAAAAACATTTTCGGCGCACTTGCACTCGCAACTGTTGCCGCTTTCGCAATGACTTCTTGCGACAAGTCGAAGTGTCAGGTTGACGAGAAGAAGGTAGAGGGCAAGCAGGCTGTGCCTTCAGACGTTAAGATTGCGTATGTAGAGGTAGACAGCATCATGTCGCAGTATAAGTTCTGCAAGGACTACTCGCTCATTCTGCAGAAGAAGGGTCAGAACATCCAGAACACACTCGCGCAGAAGCAGCGTGCTCTTGAACAGGCTTACATGAACTTCCAGCAGAAGATTCAGCAGAACGCCTACACACGCGAGCAGGCTGAGCAGATACAGATGTCGCTGCAGAAGCAGAATAGCGACCTTCAGGCTCTTAACCAGCGCTTGAGTGGTGAGTTCCAGGTGGAGACAGAGAACTACAACAACGCCCTGCGCGACTCTATCCAGCACTTCCTTGCTGTTTACAACAAGGATAAGAAGTTTGGCTTGATTCTGAGCAAGGCAGGCGACAACCTCCTCTATGCCGACAAGGCTTACGACATCACCAACGAGGTTATCGCTGGATTGAACAAGGCTTACAAGCCGGCTGCTCCTGCAAAGGAGGTGAAGGCAGAGGCAAAGAAAAAGTAATAGTACAGACGGATACATAGTTTAATGGGAGGTGCTGTTCTTTCCGCTCAGCTTTGGTGCTCGACGGAACAAGAACAGCACCTCCTTTTTGTGTTCGCACACCACTGCTATACTGATGACAAATTCATGGTGTGAGTCTCCGTTTTACAACAAAATGACAAAATAACTACAAAAAATCGTGTCAAATATTTCTTTGTATTAAAATATTTATTACATTTGCAATCGTATAACATACGTTTAGTATAGTTAATACATCTTTAGTTAGTGACGAAAGTATGTAAACATAAATATATTAACTTTTAAAATTTGTAGTTATGAGAAAGACGTTACTAAACACAATGGGGCTTCTTCTTGCGTTGTTTGGCGCAACGAATGCTTCTGCCCAGAGCACAGTAGAACTGCCTTACTCTATCACCTTCGATTCTACCAACGATGTTTGGACCGTGCTTGATGCCAGTCCGTCACCTGGTACCTCATGGGTATTCAATAACGATTGGGGCAACGACGGTTTCTGCATCGGCAACGCGTGGACAGCTACACCGAGCTACTGCATTAGGACCGATTCGGGTGAACCTAACGACTACTACGTTTCTCCGTCATTCAGTTTGAAGGCAGGCAAGACGTACACCGTGAAGACAAGCTCGGGCACAATGTATAGCACTCCCGCAACACTCTCTGTAGAGTACACGACGACTCCTACTAACGCCGCTTCGTTCACAAAGCTGAGCGACATCAATATGCCGTCTTCTGGTGCGCAGTACGACAATTCGTACGACCTTACTGTTCCTGAGGACGGACTCTATAGCTTTGCGTTCCATGCCACAAACACTTCTGCTGGCGACAAGAGCAACTGGGTATATCTCTACGCTCTCGGCTTCAGCATCGAGGAGAAAGTAGGTGGCGAAACTCCTGACCCGGGTACAGATCCCGACCAGCCCGACCCACCAGCTGTAGACCAGGACGGTACACTGCCTTACGATATGACATTCGATTCGGCTGAGAAGTTCGCCACATGGACAACGATGGACAATAGCGATACTCCGGGCGTAACATGGGCTTACACCGCATCCGACTTTGCTGGCAAACCAGCTGCTCACATGGGCCCTGACGCTACGTCAGGAACTTGCGACTGGCTCGTCTCTCCGAAGTTCGAGCTGAAGGAAGGCAAGTCGTACACCATCACCATGGATGCTGCTTCGGGCGAAGGTAACACGATGGACCTCATGCTCGACTACTTCGTAGGTGGCAAGGAGATAGGTAAGCAGCTATCTATCGACTACATTGGTTCTAAACTCCCAGCTAAAGTTGGTGAGAGCGGTGAGGTGAAGAACAAGTGGATACTCAATGTTACCAAAGACGACGTATATCAGATCGCGTTCCGTGCTCTCGGTCATACACCTAACACCACAACTGATGCTATCAGCATCTACTCTGTACAGATTGTGGAAAATGCAGAAGGTGAGCCCGATGCTCCTGCAGCATTGCCTTACGCTACTTCGTTCGCTGAAGAAAAAGGTGCAGAAGGTTGGACCGCAATGGACCGCAGTGGCAACGTTAGTTCTACATGGAGCTGGAATTCATGGGGATATCAGGAGTATGATACCGACTGGAATCCGGTGGGCGACCAGCATCCTTGCGTAGGCTTCAGCAGTGACTGGAACACTGACGCCAACGATTATTGGGTATCTCCGGCATTCGCTCTCGAAGCAGGAAAGACATACGTAGCGAAAGCTCATACAGCCAACAACCGCAGCTGCATTGAAACGGGCACTACATCGTTCACGATGAAGCTCGGCACAAACAAGAAGGTGCAGTCTTCGTTCGACAAGACTCTCGGCTCTATCAAGCTCAACACAGTGTACGACCGCGACCCGAGCACATTCGAGTTCACCGTAGAAAAGGCAGGCAACTACTATGTTGCTTTCCATATCAGCGACAAAACAGGTGCAAATGCTTACGGCTACATCTTCGACTTCAGTCTTGCTGAGAAGGGCAGTGGCGAACCAGAGGTGCCAGTGGCTACAGAGGCTGCAACAGGCTTCGCAGCAGCTGAACTTACTGCAGAGAAGAGTGTAGAGCTGACATGGACTAACCCGACTAAGGATGTCGACGGCAAGGATCTGCCGGCTGACGCATTGCTCACCGTGAAGGTTTACGAGGGCGAGGAGCTTCTCGCTACACAGGACGCTCAGGCTCCGGGCAGCAAAGGCACATACACTAAGGAATACACAGCCGACACATTCGCAGGCGAGCATGCTTACAAGGTGGTTGTGGTTTATAAGGACAAGGAGTCGGAGGCTGCTACAGCAACGCTCACAGTGGTGGTTGACGCTATCAACGGCGTGGTTGTTCCGACTGATGCAAAGGTTTCGGTTCACACTCTCGGTGGAGCAGCGGTTGGCAACAACCTCTCAACACTCGGCAAGGGCACATACATTGTGACCATGAAGAGAGCCGACGGCACTATGAAGACCGTGAAGGTTACTAAGTAACTGAATTCTCATAATTAATTGGGCCGCTCTGCATACCATTATGGGATGTGGGGCGGTTTTTTTTATTGCTTTTGGGCGAAAAAGAATATACGGTGGGTAGCAAATATTAAGTAATGATTAATATTTCTTTGCAAAAAGATTTGGTATATGTGAAAAATGCTGTATATTTGCAAATGTTATACCACTTAAAAACAATAACCTAAAAAATTATAGCTATGGAAGAAAAACTTCAGTTCGTGCCTTCTTTGAAGGACGCATTCGCCATCGGCGTTAAAAATCTTGTGCCGATTGTTCTCTCTGTGTTGCTTTGGCTCGTCACCGTATGGATTCCTTACGTTAATGTGGGCACCACGATAGCTTTGGCTACGTTGCCGGTGAAGCTTAGCAAGGGCGAGATGATTAGTCCGATGTTCATCTTCGAGTCGAAATATCGTCATTGTATGGGTGAGTATTTCATCCTTCAGGCTGTCATCACCTCTGCCATATCGGTAGCCTTCCTGTTCATGATCATTCCGGCAATAGTACTCTCGCTCAGTTGGATGCTTGCTGTTTATCTTCTTGTAGGTAAGGGTATGAATTGGGCTTTGTGTCTTTCTGAGAGCAACCGTTTGATGATGGGCTATAAGCTGAAGGTGTTCTTCCTGAAGTTTGTTGTAGGCTTTGTGCTGTTCTTAGCCTATTATATTCTCTTCCAGATACTTAGTGACGCATCAGGCTTGTTAGTATTCATTTCGCTTGTTTGTCTCCTTGTAAGCGTTTGCATAATGCTTTCGGTCGATGCAGTTATCTATCGCGAGTTGGTGCTCAGTGAGGATAAGGTTGAGGAAGCTAAGTCAGAAAAAGCTCTTTAACGAGTGAATTGCAATGCAATAGGCATCGGTTCGCGTTCGGAATCTGATCGGTTCGCGTTCGGAATCTGATCGGTTCGCGTTCGGAATCTGATTGGGTTGCGTTCGGAATCTGATTGGGTTGCGTTCGGAATCTAATCGGGTTGCGTTCGGTGTCCGATGGCAAAACATTCATAAATCCACTGCCGAGAGGCAGGTATTCTTTAGAAGAATAAAGATTAAAGCATAAGAAAAGGCTGACTCTTGCTGCGGTTTGGCAGCTTAAGAGTCAGCCTTTTTTAGTAGCGGGTGTGTCAAAACTATAGAATTGTGATGAATGGCTAACTGTAGGAGGAGGGCGTGTCAAAACTCCCAATATAAATAACTAAAAACTCGTTGTAC
>OIZF01001464.1_pt1 | contig 13724 bp, 12 predicted proteins | sample 1588471 | NCBI WGS metagenome assembly OIZF01 (sample SAMN03283279) | human gut metagenome | biome: human-associated habitat; material: feces | host: Homo sapiens | place: Peru | collected 2012
TCATTTTTTTGATATTTTCAATTCCACTTTTTTTGCAATAAAAATCATCAAATCCAAAACCGTATATATCTGCATCTTCTAATTCAATTTTTTCTATTTTTGAAGAAAATATTTTTACATTTTCACTCCAATTAAATTTATAATAATATGGTTTTATATTTCCAACATACATTTAAAAAGAATATCAAGTGTAAAGTGCGGGGAATATAAATGCAGGAATTTGAACAAAAAATACTGGAACAATATGATATAGAAGTAAACAGCACCCGTAAAGTCAGAGGTGCTGTTTTATGCGAAACGAACAAAGGGGTATTCCTTTTGAAGGAAGTTACAACATCCGAAAAAAGAATCCCTGCGTTATGCGAACTTTATACCTGGCTTTATGAACAAGGAGAGCATCAGATTGATTATATGGTAGCGAACCGGAACGGTGAATATATCTCTTCGTTGGATAATGGTGACCGGTATATGCTGAAAAAATGGTATGCAGGCCATGAATGCGACATAAAAAAGACCAGGGAAATATTAGAAGCGGCCGGGAATCTGGCGAAATTACATACTGTTATGAGGCATGAACTGGAGTATGGGATTACAGAAGGGATTAAGACCGGTGAAAAATACAGACGGCATAACCGGGAGTTGAAAAAAGTACGGCAGTTTGTCAGAAAAGCTGTCCCGAAAGGGGAATTTGAATTTGCATTTTTGCAGCAGTTTGAACTGATGTATCAGTGGGCAGAAGCAGCGGTATGCGAACTGGAACAGTCGGATTATGAACAATTGTATCAGGAAGAGATGAACCGTTCCGGTATGACGCACGGAGAGTATAATTACCATAATATCATCATGACAAGAGAAGGAATCGCGACAATGAATTTTGAAAAATTCCATCGGGATATCCAGGTAGAGGATCTGTACTATTTTCTCAGAAAAGTAATGGAGAAAAGCGGGTGGAAGCTCCGGCTCGGAGATGGCATGCTGAATGCGTATTCTGCAATCCACCCACTTACCAGAAGCGAAACAGAATATTTGAAAATCCGTCTGATTTATCCGGAAAAGTTCTGGAAAATTGCAAATTCATACTATTGCATGAATAAAGCGTGGATATCGGTAAAAAATACAGAGAAACTAAAGACTGCGATAAAGCAGACAGAAGAGAAAAAAATGTTTTTAAAAGAACTGTTTGGATTTGAACTCTGAGGGCACCTGAAAATGCCGGAAAACCTTGAAAATACAGGAAAAATATGTTTGAGCATTTTAAAGACATATGTTATAATGATTAATAGTGCCTATAAACGGATATACTATAAATTAGGAGTGTATAATATATGTCACAGATTACGAATGAAGTAAAGAATCAGATAAAGAAAAGAAGAACATTTGCAATCATTTCCCATCCTGATGCAGGTAAGACAACATTAACAGAGCGTATCCTTTATTATACTGGTGTTAATCACAAGATTGGTGATACTCATGAAGGTACTGCTACTATGGACTGGATGGCCCAGGAGCAGGAGAGAGGTATCACAATCACTTCAGCTGCTACAACATGTCACTGGACACCTGAGAAAGAGGGTAAGCCAGATAAGACACAGCCAGAATACCGTATTAACATTATCGATACTCCAGGACACGTTGACTTCACAGTAGAAGTTGAGCGTTCACTTAGAGTACTTGATGGTGCCGTAGGTGTATTCGATGCACAGAACGGTGTTGAGCCACAGTCAGAGAACGTATGGCGTCAGGCTGATAAGTACAACGTACCTCGTATGGCTTTCATGAACAAGATGGATAAGATGGGTGCTGATTTCTTCGGATCATGCAACCAGCTTATTACAAAGCTTGGAAAGAATCCTGTACTTGTACAGATTCCTATCGGTAAGGAAGATGACTTCAAGGGTATTATCGACTTATTCGAGATGAAGGCTTATGTCTTCAACGGAGATAAGGGTGATGATATCGTTGTTGGTGAGATTCCAGACGATTTAAAGGATCAGGCTCAGGAATATCATGACAAGCTCGTTGAGCAGTGTGCTGAACTTGATGAAGACCTTATGGAGAAGTTCTTTAACGATGAGGAACTTACAGTTCCTGAATTAAAGGCTGCTTTAAGAAAGGGTACTATCGAAGGTACAGCTATTCCTTGTCTTTGCGGTACAGCTTATAAGAACAAGGGTGTTCAGAAGCTTCTTGATGCTGTTATCGAGTACATGCCAGCTCCTACAGATATCCCAGATATCACAGGTGTTGACGAAGACGGTAACGAAGTAACAAGAAAGTCATCTGATGAAGAGCCATTTGCAGCTCTTGCATTCAAGATTATGACTGACCCATTCGTTGGTAAGTTAGCATTCTTCAGAGTTTACTCAGGTACATTAAACGGTGGTTCATATGTACTTAATTCTAATAAGAATAAGAAAGAAAGAGTTGGCCGTATCCTTCAGATGCACGCTAACCAGAGAAAAGAAATCGATAAGGTTTACTCAGGAGATATCGCTGCTGCAGTAGGTCTTAAGGTTACAGTAACAGGTGATACTATCTGTGATGAAGCACATCCAGTTATCTTAGAGTCTATGGAATTCCCAGAGCCAGTTATCGAGCTTGCTATTGAGCCAAAGACTAAGAATGACCAGGGTAAGATGGGCGAAGCTTTAGCAAAGCTTGCTGAAGAAGATCCTACATTCCGTGCTCATACAGATCAGGAAACAGGTCAGACAATCATCGCTGGTATGGGTGAGCTTCACCTTGATATCATCGTTGACAGACTTCTCCGTGAGTTCAAGGTAGAGGCTAACGTTGGTGCTCCTCAGGTTGCTTACAGAGAGTGCTTCACTAAGGCAGTTGATGTTGATAGTAAGTACGCTAAGCAGTCAGGTGGACGTGGTCAGTATGGTCACTGTAAAGTACGTTTCTCACCACTTGAAGCTAACGTTGATAAGTTTGATGTTGAGACAAAGAACACAGTATTAATTAACGAACCTCCAGTACTCTTCTGCGAGTCTTCTGTAGTTGGTGGTGCTATTCCTAAGGAATACATCCCTTCAGTTGCTGATGGTATCAGAGAAGCTGCTAATTCAGGTATCTTAGCTGGATTCCCAGTTCTCGGACTTAGAGCAGATATCTACGATGGTTCATACCATGAAGTCGATTCTTCAGAAATGGCATTCCACATTGCTGGTTCTATGGCATTCAAGGATGCTATGGCTAAGGCAGCACCTGCCCTTCTTGAGCCTATCATGAAGGTTGAGGTTACTATGCCAGAAGAATACATGGGTGATGTAATCGGTGATATCAACTCACGTAGAGGACGTATCGAAGGTATGGAAGATATCTCAGGCGGTAAGATGATTAAAGCATTCGTTCCACTTGCTGAGATGTTCGGATATGCTACTGACCTTCGTTCTAAGACACAGGGTCGTGGTAACTACTCTATGTTCTTCGATAAATACGAGCAGGCTCCAAAGTCTGTTCAGGATAAGGTTATTTCTGATAGAAATAAGTAATAACTATAAAAATATAGTTGAAATATTTCAGCAAATGAAATATAATAGATTTCAGCTATGACAAAGCCCGAGGGGATATTTCCTCTCAGGGCAATCTAAATATTTTTAGGAGGATTTTAAACAATGGCAAAGGCTAAATTTGAGAGAACAAAACCACATTGTAACATTGGTACAATCGGACACGTAGATCACGGTAAGACTACATTAACAGCTGCTATCACAAAGACTCTTCATGAGAGACTTGGTACAGGTGAGGCTGTTGCATTCGAGAATATTGATAAGGCACCAGAGGAAAGAGAAAGAGGTATCACTATCTCTACAGCTCACGTTGAGTATGAGACAGAGAAGAGACACTATGCACACGTTGACTGCCCAGGACATGCTGATTACGTAAAGAACATGATCACAGGTGCTGCTCAGATGGATGCAGGTATCCTTGTTGTTGCTGCTACTGATGGTGTTATGGCTCAGACAAGAGAGCATATCCTTCTTGCTCGTCAGGTTGGTGTTCCTTACATCGTTGTATTCATGAACAAGTGTGATATGGTTGATGATCCAGAACTTCTTGAATTAGTAGATATGGAAATCAGAGAACTTCTTAACGAGTATGACTTCCCAGGCGATGATACACCAATCATCCAGGGATCAGCTCTTAAGGCTCTTGAAGATCCTAACAGCGAATGGGGTGACAAGATCCTTGAGCTTATGCATACTATTGATGAGTATGTTCCAGATCCAGAAAGAGATACAGATAAGCCATTCCTTATGCCTGTAGAGGACGTATTCTCTATCACAGGACGTGGTACTGTTGCTACTGGTAGAGTAGAGAGAGGTGTTCTCCACGTTAATGAGGAAGTTGAAATCGTTGGTATCCATGAAGATATCCGTAAGGTAGTTGTAACTGGTATCGAGATGTTCAGAAAGCTTCTTGATGAGGCTCAGCCAGGTGATAACATTGGTGCACTTCTTAGAGGTGTTCAGAGAGACGAGATCCAGAGAGGACAGGTTCTATGCAAGCCAGGTTCAATCACACCACACCACAAGTTTACAGCTCAGGTTTACGTATTAACAAAGGACGAAGGTGGACGTCATACTCCATTCTTCAACAACTACAGACCACAGTTCTACTTCAGAACAACTGATGTAACTGGTGTTTGCGAGCTTCCAGCTGGTACAGAAATGTGCATGCCTGGTGATAACGTAGAGATGACAGTTGAACTTATCCATAACGTAGCTATGGAGCAGGGTCTTCGTTTCGCTATCCGTGAGGGTGGTAGAACAGTTGGTTCTGGTGCTGTTGCAACAATCATCGAGTAATTGTTATTAATACAGTTCTTTCAAGGGTTTCCGGGTTTTCCGGAAACCCTTTTTTGTGCGAGAAGCGATGAGAGAAGTCATGAAAAGTTCGCAGTCGTGCTTGCACGAACTGAGAACTTTGTATGGGTTCTCGAGGAGCGCCGCGACAATGCCAGAATGAAATTCTGGCATATGAGCTGCTCGCGAAGTAATGAACTTGGATATGATAAAATATAGGAGAATAATATGCTATACATAATGCGCCATGGTAAAACAGACTGGAATGCATGTCATAAATTGCAGGGAAGAACAGATATACCTCTTAATGATGAGGGCAGAATGATGGCGGCAGAAGCTGGGAAAAAGTATGCGGATATACATTTTGACATATGCTATTCATCGCCACTTGCCAGAGCAAAAGAAACGGCAGAGATTTTCTTGAAGGGAAGAAATGTTCCTGTGTATACAGATGACAGACTTGTTGAGATGGGATTTGGAGTATATGAAGGAATAGAGAATTCATTTGCTATTGATGACTGTCCGATTAATGCTCTTTTTAAGAAACCGGAGGATTATGTGACAGTTGAAGGTGGAGAAAGTTTTGAACAGCTTTTTGCAAGGACAGGGGAATTTATAGATAATGTCGTTATGCCACAGGTGACTGAAGGAAAAGATATTCTGATTGTGGGGCACGGTGCGATGAACTGCAGCATTATAGCTAAATTCAGGGGAACAACACTTGATAGATTCTGGGATGGAATGACAGCTAATTGTCAGGTCGTAAAGCTTATATAATCATAAGATGTGACAAGAGATTTGGAAACATTTAAACAAAGATATGAAGCAATGCACAGCCAGGCTGACTATATTATAGAATAATTAAGGGAGGGCAATATTGTCCTCCCTTTAGTCTTTATTAAGTTATTATTTAATATTGTGCCTTGCATTAAGCTTCCTGGCACAATGTATGAATGCAGGAAATAAAAATGCGTCAGCAGCAATCCATGCAATAGGTGAAGCAAGGCATGCACCCATGAATCCAATACTTGGGATAAGTATAATGGCTGCAAATGCACGGCCAATCATTTCAAGGATACCGGCTGATATCGCAAATACTGAGAAGCCCATACCCTGTATGCAGAAACGGACTACATTAACGCCTGTAAGCGGTATGTAGAAGCATGCAGATGCAAGGATGAACTGTCTTGTAAGAGCAATGATTGTTGTTTCAGATGCATTAACAAATAATAATGCAATGTAATCTGTAGTGAAGTACAGTGCAATAAGTGAAAGGACACTGTATATTGAACCAATTATCATTGCAGAACGGACACCCTGACCGAGCCTTTTAATTTTGGCAGCGCCCACATTCTGTCCGGCATAGGTTGCCATAGTTGAGCCGAGGGCATCAAATGGACAACATGTAAAATTAAACATCTTAGAACCGGCAGTCATTGCGGCTACATATGTTGAACCAAGTGTATTGACAGCAGCCTGAAGGATTGTACTTCCGATGGCTGTTATTGAATACTGGAGTCCCATAGGAACACCGTTCATACACAGGTTGGTGATGAATCTTCTATCAAGTACCCTTTCTGATTTGTCTCCTTTTAAGATGTCATATTTCTTATACATATATATAAGGCAGGTAAGTCCCGAAATTAACTGTGATGTTACAGTTGCCCAGCCAGCTCCGGCAACACCCATCTTACATACAAGAATAAGAAAGAAATCAAGTACTACATTTATTATTGAAGAAAGCACAAGGAAAACTACAGGTGTCTTACTATCGCCAAGCGAACGGATAACACCGGACACCATGTTGTACAGGAATACAGTTGGGATTCCTATGAATATAACTACTATGTAATTATAGGCATGGTCAATAATATCTGCCGGTGTATTCATGATAATAAGTATCCTGCGGCAGAATATTACGGATGCAAGCGTAAGCACTATGGCAAACACAATACTGCAGATATATCCGTTAAATACATATTTTCTAAGGTCAGCAGGCTTCTTTGCACCAAAGCATTGGGCAACCGGAATCACGAATCCGTTACAGACTCCCATACAGAAACCGATTATCATGAAGTTGATAGAACCTGTTGCTCCAACTCCGGCAAGAGCTTCAACACCGAGAGTTTTACCAACGATTATTGTGTCAACAAGGTTGTAGAACTGCTGAAACAGCATTCCGAACAGCATTGGAACTGCAAATCCAAGAATATGCTTGGAAGGCGAACCATTTGTCATGTCTTTTACCATAGGATTTCCTCACTTTCGTATATTTATAAAGCCAAATGATTATACTATATTTTTACAAACTGTCAAACTGATTTTGCACGAATTTGAATTAATTTAACGAATTATTGTCTTAATATGAAATGTCTGTTAAAATGCATAGGTAATATTTATGCGGAGGCAGACATGAAGAAAACTTTTGATGTTAAGAGACTTACAACGCTGGCATTACTTACAACAATAGCACTGACAATATTTGTTGTGGAATCAGCGATACCTACGCTTGTTCCAATACCGGGAGTTAAATTAGGACTTGCTAATATAGTCACACTTTTTGTATTAAAAAGATATAAATTGAGTGATGCAGCTATTGTTCTGGCTATGAGAATTATACTTGCTACAATATTTACAGGGCAGGCAGTATCATTTATATATAGTGTAAGTGGTGGATTCTTATGCCTTATTGTGATGGCAGCTGTTAATAAATTGCTTAGGGGACAGTATATATTCCTTACAGGTATACTTGGTGCGGTGTCGCATAATGCAGGTCAGATTCTTGCTGCATTTTTCATACTCAGATTGTCAGGTATATTTGCGTATATGCCGTTTCTTGTGATAAGCGGTGTTATAACAGGTCTGTTTACGGGCCTTGTGTGCTTCTTTGCAGACAAATATATTCCTAAAAAATATACTATGTAGCAGATGGAGGAGATTGTGAAAAAAAGAGTTATTGCAGTGGTAGCTGTGATTGTCCTGCTTGTCGGGGCAAGTGTGGCTTCTATTATATATATGAAATCAGGAAAGAATGATGGTAGAAAAACCGCTTATATATACAGAGATAACGAATTGTTAAAAACTGTTTCGTTAGATGATGTTAAGAATCCGTATACGTTCAGGATTGAATACGGGGATGGAGAATACAATGATATTCTTGTCGAGAATGGAAAGATTAAGATTGCTGATGCAAGCTGTCCGGATAAGCTATGTGTGAACATGGGATATATATCTGAGCCTTTAATGCCAATCACATGTCTGCCTAATCATCTTGTTATCAGAATTGTGAATGACGGCGAAGAATCGCCGTCACTCGATGGTGTTGTGTATTAATTATTTCATCCAGCGGCCAGAAGCACCACATGGAAGAACTAGTCCGTTGCTTGAAACAGGAAGACCTACTTCCTGTGAATCACAGTGTCCGCCAAAGCTCTTAAGTTCTGTGCTTAACATATAAGTAAGAACGGCTGGCTGAAGACCTGTAGTGTATGAATTAATAAGGAAGAATAATGGTTCATCAGAAAGAAGCTGTGCACAAAGCTTAACAAGCGGGTGTATGGCTTCTTCTATTTTCCAGATTTCTCCTTTAGGACCACGTCCATATGAAGGTGGATCCATGATGATTGCATCGTAATGGTTGCCTCTTCGTATCTCTCTTTCTACAAACTTTACACAGTCATCAACTATCCATCGGATAGGCTTATCAATAAGTCCTGAAGACTGCGCATTTTCTTTAGCCCATGCGACTATACCTTTAGAAGCATCTACATGTGTAACATTAGCACCAGCGGCTGCACATGCAAGTGTTGCTCCACCTGTATAAGCAAACAGGTTAAGAACCTTTACAGGTTCACTGCCACGTTTTTTTCTGGCATCAGAGATTATCTTTCCAAACCAGTCCCAGTTAGCAGCCTGCTCAGGGAATATTCCTGTGTGCTTGAAGCTGAATGGCTTTAAGTTGAATGTCAGCTCCTGTTCAAATGAAGGATTGTTGTAGTGAATCTGCCACTGCTGAGGAAGGTCAAAGAACTCCCATTCTCCGCCGCCCTTAGAACTTCTGTGGTAATGACCGTTCATATTCTTCCAGCCACGCTCTTTCTTAGGAGTGTCCCATATTACCTGTGGGTCCGGGCGTACAAGAATATACTTGCCCCAGCGTTCAAGTTTTTCGCCCTTAGAGGTATCTATTACTTCATAATCTTTCCAGTTGTCAGCTATAAACATAATTAAGTATCCTTTTCTATATTAAAATGTGTTGCAGTTTGGTACCGCATTTGTTATTAAATAATTATATACGAAAATATTAATAACTGCAATCGTGCAAAAATGTTTTGAACAGCCGTGTTTTATGTTAATATATTTCTATCGAAATCTGATTAAGGGGCGATGCATATTGAAAAATGTTAGTTTAAAGAATATACAGAAGGATATTATTTCAGGAATAATTGTTGCACTTGTGTCAATTCCTATATCAATGGGGTATGCACAGATTGCGGGACTGCCTGCGGTGTATGGTCTGTACTGCTCTATTTTGCCAGTGCTTATATATGGACTTGTGACATCTTCGCCGCAGTTCGTGTTCGGAGTAGACGCAACTCCGGCGGCACTTGTCGGTGGAACACTCGCAACGCTTGGAATGGTTTCAGGCTCTGAGGAAGCGAAGGCAGTAGTTCCGGCGATAACTTTAGTTGCGGCATTGTGGCTGCTGCTTTTCTTCTTTATTAAAGCAGGCCGTATTGTCAATTACATATCGACACCTGTAATGGGTGGCTTCATAAGCGGTATCGGCGTGACAATAATTCTTATGCAGGCGGCAAAGCTTTTTGGTGGTAATGCCGGAACTGGCGAAGCAATCAAACTTCTTATACATATAGCGGGTGAAATGAAGTCATTCAATCTGTTATCAGCAGTGCTTGGAGTCGGAACGGTTGCGATTATTATTGTTGCGAAGAAATTCATTCCAAAGTTTCCAATGTCGGTTCTTCTTATGGTGCTTGGCGCGCTTGCAACTGCAATTTTCCACATTGACAGATTTGGTGTCAAGCTTCTTCCACATGTTGAGAAGGGGCTTCCGGGATTCTCGCTTCCCGATATGTCAGTTGTGTTTAAGAATCCGTCAGAGATAATACTTCTTGGACTGTCAGTGGCAGGTGTTGTCATGGCGCAGACCCTGCTTGCAACTAATAATTATGCTAACAAATATGGCTACAAGGTAAGCAATAACAGAGAGATTCTGTCTTATGCTGCTGCAAATGCGGCTTCTGCTGTAATTGGCGGCTGTCCTTTAAATGGCAGTGTGTCAAGAACAGGAATTGCAGACCAGTTTGGCTGTAAATCACAAGTAATGTCAATAACAGCTTCACTTACAATGCTTCTTATAGTGCTTTTTGGTACGCCTGTTCTTGAATATCTTCCTGTACCAATACTTACAGGAATTGTTGTTGCGGCACTGATTGGAATTACTGAATTCGGGCTTGCGGCTAAATTATGGAAAACAGACCATACGGAATTTGCAATATTTGTAGGTGCTTTCTTAGGCGTTCTGTTATTCGGAACTATATACGGAGTTGTAATCGGTGTAATTCTTTCATTCATCGCTGTTATTGTCAAAGCGGTTGAACCACCAAGAGCGTTTCTTGGAGTGATACCGGGACAGGAGGGATTCTATAGCCTTAACAGATACCGCAATGTAAAGAAGATAAAAGGCGTGGTTATATACAGATTTAACGGTGCGCTTTTCTTTGCGAATATTAATACATTTGTTGATGATATAGATAAGAATCTTGATGATAATACTAAATGGGTAATTGTAGACGCCGGAGGTGTAGGTTCTATTGATGTGACGGCAGTTGACAGGCTTATGTCTTTATATAAGGCACTTGAAAAGAAAGACATCAGATTCTATATTACAGAGCATGAACACACACTTAATGACCAGCTAAGAGAGCTTGGTGCAGGCGAGTTTGTTGAAAAAGGTGTTGTTAGAAGAACGATTCCACTTGCCCTAAGAGATGCAGGGCTTGACAGACCTTATCCTGTCGAGGAGGGGGAAGAAGAGCAGGCTGTTTCTGGTGAGGTACATGAGGATAACGAAAGACTTGCTGAGATTGAGTGGGCTTTTGGTGCAGATGCAGACGAATGGCTTGAGAAGATGGCAACAGAGATGGCTGATGAAATTGGCAGTGTCAAGAAAGATGAGGAGAATGTTATTGTTGATGCTGAAAAGCATGCAGCATGGGGAAGAATCGGACTCTTTGATGAGAATGAGCTGCTTGAGCGACTTGAGATGCATTTGTTTGATGATAAAAAGTATCCGAATCTTGATATTGATGATATTGAGAAAAGAATTGATGAGCGTCGTGTGGTTGTTGAGAAGAAGCTGGCACAGATTAATCCGGATGCAATACAGATGCTTAAGGAACACAGAAAACAGATGCTTGACAGAGTGAAGCTTCATAATCCATATGCGTATGAGCACATGATGGAGCAGAAGAAAAAGCATTATGAACATCTGCAGAAGAAAGATCCGGAGCTTGCACAGAAGCTTAAGAATTTCTATAATCTTTCAGATGATGACAAATAATTTATATAACGGAGATAATAGTGAATATATTAAATGTTGAAAAGGTCAGCAAGACCTACGGAGAAAAGGAACTTTTTAATAATATAAGTCTGGGAATTAACAGTGGCGATAAGATTGGGCTTATAGGTGTGAATGGAACGGGTAAGTCTACTCTTTTAAAAATAATTGCAGGTGTTGAAGAACCGGATGAGGGACAGGTTGTAAAGGGCAAGGGGATTGAGCTTGCGTATCTTGCACAGACCCCTCTGTATTATGATAATGAAAATGTGCTGGAATATATTATGCGTGGAAAGCATGCGGACAGCCAGCCAAAAGCAAAAGAGATTCTTAACAAGCTTGGAATTACAGACCATGGCGCAATGATGAATATTTTATCAGGTGGTCAGAAAAAGAGGGCGGCGCTTGCAAGAACTTTAGTTGAACCTGCAAGACTTCTGATTCTTGATGAGCCAACTAACCACCTTGATAATGATATGGTTCTCTGGCTTGAGCAGTTTATTAAGAATTTCAAGGGAGAACTTATTATGGTTACTCATGACAGGTATTTCCTTGATAATGTCACTAACAGGATTGTTGAGCTTGATAAAGCATCGCTGTATAGCTACGATACGAATTATTCAGGATTTCTTGAACTGAAGACCCAGCGTGAGGAGATGGAGAGGGCAACTGAGGCCAAGAGACAGAACATATTAAGAAAAGAACTTGCATGGATCAGGAGAGGCTGTCAGGCGCGTTCAACAAAGCAGCAGGCCCGGATTGACAGATTTGAGGATATGAAGGAAGCCTCAAAGCAGGCGAGAGCCAGATTTGACAAGCAGCTTATGGATATGAATTCAGTCAGCAGCAGGCTTGGAAGAAAAACTGTCGAACTCCATAACATTTGCAAAAGCTTTGGCGAGAGGACGATAATTGACGATTTTACCTACATTTTTTTGAGGGATGACAGAATCGGCATTGTCGGTGATAACGGCTGCGGCAAGTCTACGCTTATGAAGATTATAGCAGGTCAGCTTGAGCCAGACAGTGGTAGTGTTGAGGTTGGAGAGACTGTAAGAATCGGATATTTCATGCAGGAGAATGAGCCGCTTGATGACAGCCTTACGGTGCTTGAGTTTGTAAGAAGCATAGGCGAATATGTTACGACGGTTGATGGCAAAGCAACTGCGTCACAGATGTGCGAGAAGTTTCTTTTTACGCCGAAGCAGCAGTGGACACCGATAAGCAAGCTGTCAGGTGGTGAAAAGAGGAGACTTTATTTGTTAAGTGTTCTTATGAGTGCGCCAAATGTGCTTATTCTTGATGAGCCTACTAACGACCTTGATATTGAAACTCTTGAGATACTTGAGGAGTATCTTGATGGATTTGCGGGTATTGTAATTACGGTTTCGCATGACAGATATTTCCTTGACAGAGTTGTTGATAGGATATTTGCATTTGAGGCAGGAGGCCACCTTACACAGTATGAAGGTGGTTATACAGACTACAGGGATAAATGTGTTTCTTCTATATATAATGTGTCATCAAATGGAACATCTGATGCATCTAAATCCAAAGCAGCTGGTCAGGCAAGGAAGGTATATAACAGCCATGAGGATAAGCTTAAGTTCACATACATGGAACAGAAGGAATATGAGAAGAACGGAACTGCCCGTTCCGGATTTCCTCAATAGGAATCTGATATTTCTGCAGTCTGGTATTTACTGAATAATTTTTGGGAACTGCAAGAAGAAGTTGTTCTTTCTGGTAGATATAACGTTCAAAAATCTGGTTATCCAGAATACAGTTATCAATTACCAGATCTAACTTTCCGGCCTGGAGAAACTGGGATAGCTTTGCTGTACTTTCTTCTACAAGAGAAATTTGAACATGGGGGAATTTTTGGGAAAAATCAGCAATAAGGGGAGGCAGAATCCACGAAGAAAAAAAGTTACTGCCACCTACATTAAGAGTTCCTGTTTTGAGATTTCCCAGATCCAGTAGGTAGTTTTCGAGATTATTTTCAATATCCATGACTTTTTCAACAGCCTGTATATAATGTTTTCCAACTTCAGTTAACTGCAAAGGTTTGGTACTTCGATCAAAAATAGGATAACCAATGCGGTTTTCCACACGTTTTACATTTGCACTTAAAGAAGGCTGCGAAATGAAAAGAGCAGCAGCAGCTTTGGAAAAGCTTTTTTCCTTGTATACCTCATAGATGTATTCCATTCCCTGAAACATATAAACTCCTCCGATATATAACTTAAACACTATATATTTTATGAAAATATATGTATTTGATTATATTATAGCAGAGATATATAATGGGGGCAAATACATGGGAGGGC
>OIZF01001468.1_pt1 | contig 13677 bp, 18 predicted proteins | sample 1588471 | NCBI WGS metagenome assembly OIZF01 (sample SAMN03283279) | human gut metagenome | biome: human-associated habitat; material: feces | host: Homo sapiens | place: Peru | collected 2012
GTTAAAAGGCGATTCTATGCGCCAGAAATTGAAAAAATAAATTACCTTTGCAAATCTGAAATCTTGGTACCGATTGCAGCGATACAAGCGGTACCGATTGCAGTGATAGCATGGTACCGATTACAACGCTACGTGTGGTACCGATACAGCGCTATCGTCAGATGTTGGATTTGACATATTTTTAAAAAACAATTAATGCTCAAATTATTGTATGGAAACAGCCCCTGTATCAATTGTTCTATTTGAACCATCTGCATAAAAAATATGCACCCTTGTCAACTCCTTTGGAATACGCTTATAAACCTCAATGGGGAAAATGTGAACACTACCACAAAAACGACAATATTTCTTTAGCAAAACATTGAACTTATAGTATATTGGATTGTTTTCAAAAACTTTTTTAACAGCTTGTTTTCCCTCCTCTATACCTTCTTGAAGCTTATATGTTTGCGTTATCTTCTTTTTTTGCGTCACAGAAAGAGACAGCGAACTATCAATATGACTTGTAACAACTGAGTCCAACTGACTCTTCAAAGAGGCAAGCTTTCCAGCTTCTAACACAATGTTTGCACTCTCTTTGAATTCCGTTCCAGCCATTACCTTACACTCTTTTGTATATTCTAAGGAATACTCTTGCGTTTGCTCTGATGAAACTAAAGCTAACATTGTTTTCCACCCCTCCTCAAAAGTAAAGTTTTTATCCACCAATTCTACGGAACATATTGTATAACGATAAAACCAAGTTTGAGGCTTTAGAGGATTAAAAATATTCAACAATTGCTCTTCATTAGATTTTTTGACTATGCTAGCTTCGTATTGAGTGTAAGCTACCAAAACTTTTCCTGGAAGTTCGGATATATTTGATTTCTCCAAATAATCACTATATCCTAATTTAGCAGCCTTCATGATGTCTAAGCGATCTGCTTCTCCCGTCAAAAGCACTGCTTTGATATTTGTATTAATTTGATGTATCTTTTTAAACAAATCCGTTCCATTCATATCCGGCATACGCTCATCCAAGACAACCACTTTTACAGTACCCGTCCTAACAACCTCCAAAACTTTTTCAAGGTTTGAGTAAGCTTCTGTACGGAAACTGTATTTTGTAGCTATAAGTTCTGAAAAAGTCTGAGCAGCCGCCAAATCATCGTCTACAACCAGTACTTCTACATTTTTATTCATAATTAATGTTTTATTTGATTGGTATCTCAAAATATACCCTATTATTCTGCTTATAACACTTTAGTTTGCCTAATTTTCTTGTAGACAACAGATGCCTTACGGTATATAACCCAAGTCCATAATGTTCTGGTTTACTAGAATAACCATCTACTTCCATCTTATCTATGTCAACATCATCAACATAGGTATTAGATATTTTGACAACACCTTTGCTTTCTATAAGTTCTATGGTTGCGTTTTCAGAAGAAGCAGTTACCGCATTAGAAAGTATAGGAAGCAACAAAGACATCATGAAATAATTACTATAGGAAGGATATGAACTTTGAATGTTTGTGTTCAATACTAACTTTTTATGTTCTCGCTCCCTATATAATTCGAAAGTATCTTCAATCAGCTCCCGCAATCCAAACTTATCATCACTTTTTGAGCAGAGATAGATTTCACGATAAGTTTCCAGAATGCCTTTACATATAGTAAGGCTCGTCTTAATTCTATCTATATAGTTAACGAGATTCTTATCAGCCTTCTTCTGGCTCAAGGTTTTGCCTAAAAGCTCCACATTACCTTCTATACTTGCTAAAGGTGTTGCTATGAAATGGGTTATTTCTCGTATAAGCATTATGTTTGAATGAGCCGAATTATTTACAGGCACTCTCATAGACGAAACATCCATGAGGGCATCAACCTTGGATGATAATTGTTGCAAGCACTCATACATTGTCCTGTCAAACTTAGGGGGTGTGTTTTTATCATCACTCACCATATTATGTATTCTAACACTATTTATTTCACTAAGCAAATAAGCTAAGTGAGCCTCTATCTTGTCATTTTGCTCTGCCAATCTCTCTGTCAGTTCTTCTATGCTTTTCCTCATTAAGACATTTCCAAATGAGTTTTCTACATTAACTGTTTTTGGTGAACTGTTCTCTTTTGGTATCTCTACATAATTAATTTCCTTTCGTCTAAGCATTAATGCAAACAAAGCCAATATCACGGCAACTGGAAGCCATATAGAATAAAGAGATTCAGGCATGGCAAATGAAAAATTGCCATAATAAGGCAAGTCATGTTTTAGCCGCATATTTGTATGTGCAAACCATAAAGTTGCCAAAATACCAAAAGTCAACAATGTGCTAAACAAATAGTGAGGATTTCTCTTAACATGAAATATAAAAATCAAGAAAAGAGTTGCTCCTATTATACCCTCAGCTATCCAAAAAGACAGACTTAGGGTATCTACGGGCAATACATTTCCTCCTACAACAGGTATCAATCCCAACAACAAAGCGGATAAAGCCATTAAATAACTTGCATCACCAGCATCGTCATTCTCATCATTGAAAAAGGCGATATAAAAGATCATAGCTGGAGCTATAGCTATTATACACACAAGAACAAACAATATCCAAAAATATATAGTATCTATCATTTTTCTTTATTTAATCTCAAAACTATAATAACTTGTCTATCCTTCCAAACTGCTTAACATTTTCAACAAACTTTCAGCTTCGGATTTCACCAGCATTGAGATTTCAGGAAGAGTATTATTGTAATAAAAAACTTTACCTCTTGGCAAGTCCAAAATACCGATCTTAACCTCATCTGTATCCACGCTATATGCCTCGCGCATCAGTTCAAGCAAAACATCAGCTTCATTTTTACTTATCTTTTTATCACCACTGCTAAAGAACAACTTTATTGCATAAGCTTGTTCTCTATAGGTAAAACAAAGCTCAGGAGCTACATTGACTCGTAAATCTTTATGCTTCCAAAACTTTTTGCTAAGAATCAATTTCTCTAATTTTCTTTTTTTCCAAAATTTCTTTAAGCCACCTATTTTTTGAGAATAATTGGCTCTTTTATCTTCGGAAACTCGGTCTAAGACAACATCCAGTTCTTCTGCCTTTCCAGAATGATTCAAAACATACTTAATGTGATTACGTAACATTGCCCAATAATCTGTTCCTATAGTATAGTCCGAATGCAAATCTCTATAAATTGATTTAACTGCATTATAGCGATGCATACCAGTTTTTGTGATAAAATTACAAAACTGACTTAATGTTATTACTACATTTGCCATAACTACTTATTACTTTAATAATTATACACTCTCTTTATTAAATTCTACAAACATTACTGATTTTCCAATATTATCATCATGATAAAGATGAACATCTGTAGTCCTGAATTGGGGCAACCTTCTCTTCAAACTCTCGCTCGCTGAAGATCTCGAAGAAGTAGCCACAAGAGTCGCGGAAGAGGCGTGGCTCTATAATGAGAACGCCATCAATATTTATTTTTATTATATTCATTGTTTTATCCTTTGTTATTATTATAAGAAACAGCTAATTTTCAAGTTCATGGAGCCTCATCAATATTGCATTTTTTAAAGGCTTTAATCTCTCTAAATTACAATATTTTGCCAGATTATATTTCCAAGATTCCTTAGGTAATTGAAAATTGAACCCCATCTTTTGATTTATATATCTTTTTAAGTATGGCAATAAATAATCCTTGCCAGAAACTACTTGAAGAAGCGTACTGTTATTGTAAGGGTATAACTCTCGTAGCAATTTTAAATCTTCTAAGAAGATGACACCGCTGATAACCCTTGGAACCAATTGCATTTGCTTGTCATTTATTGCCTCTTGAACTTTATTTGCGTCATATATCTTTCCCTTAGAAATAAAATTGTCATACTTCAACAACTCAAAAGCTCCAGCATATTTACGTTCCAGCGACATCATAAAGAATAGGTCTAGAATCGGCTGCAACAAGACATCAAAAGCATGATGAAAATTTAATTTTTCTTTTATTGACTCCAAGGTTTCCTTACCGCCATTCAATTCAAATACCAATTTTGATACACTCTCTTCATCTATCACATAGTTTTCTATACAATAAGAATCCAAGACATAAAGATTTGACCGACGAACTCTCGGAGCGTAAATCGCATAAATATCTCCATCAATCAGATAAAAACCACGCTCGTCAGGACTCTCCTTACTTGCTTTCTCCACAGAATCACAATCACCAATAGGAAATATATCAGCAATTTGGCAATCCGTTTTATCCATTAATCGCCCCAACAGTTGCTGATAGAAAGATTTGTCTTTGTCACAATCTTCTGTATAAATGTTTATGTCATTTCGATACTGATGAAATACAGACACCAACTGCTTTTCATCAAAATTATATTCTAGCCCCATCTTGTCTCATAGTAATATCTTCACACCAAGTTCTTCTGTCATTCTTTGCAATAATTGAAGGTGAATGGGTGGCAAGGATGAATTGTGTATTCGGACTTGCCTCCAACAAAGCATCAACAAACTGTTCTTGCCATGATATGTGCAGCGAAATCTCCGGCTCATCTACTACATAAACATGTGACCGCTTCGAATCTTCTGAGAGAGAAAGGCAAGCCATCAATATGATTAGTTGTTTTTCACCAGAAGACAAATTAAATATCGTATCCTGTACTTTTGCACCTTTATTGTGATTCAAAACAAGAATATCTCCACTGCCAGATACTTTTATTTGCTTTCGACCTTCCTTGAAAAACATATTTATACTATTTTCAAATCTCTTTAAAGGTTCATGTAATTTTCTGACTTCTTGCATATTCTGTTTTGCATACTCTGCAATATTCATAATCTTGTTATACTGCATATCGTACACTATCATTTTTTTAAAGAGATCGATATTTACTTTCGAAGGATCTATTTTTTTGCCTTTGAAAGAAGATGTATATTCTTGCAAAGTAGCTTCATATCCTTCCAAATATTGGTTTATCTTTTGGGTTAACTTATTTGTCTCTTCATCCAAAGACTCCGATTCAAACAAAGTCTTACGCAAATCTTTTACCCTTGAATAATTATCGGGATTATTTCCAGGCAGATTAAAGTCGTTATTTTGAGGTGTCTTAAACATATCCTCAAAAACTTTATTCTTAAAATCTTCCGCCAAACGACTTTGCTGTCTTGCTGTCTTGCGAATTGTCAGATAGACTAGCTCCTGCACATTCAACAAAGCTCTTTGTATGTCACCACCGCTTCCTTGTCGAGGTACATTTCTTAGCCCTCTTCTTATTTTTAAAGGGCTGTCTAATTCTACAATATTTGATAAATATCTATTCAAATTCAAAATTACAGGTGTAGAAAGACTTCTAATCTTTGAATATACCTCTGATTTTGCAAAAGCATTATCCAATTCACTATATGTCCTATCCCAGCCACAGAGATAATCATCTTCTGAAAGAATATTTGGCACAGAATATTCACAATACTTTTCGTTTTCCAAGTCTTGATAAACAATAATAACGTTATCACCTTGCTTTTTGCAAACTATTTGAATATTCTTGCTTTGGGAATTCACCTTATCATCTTCAACTTCACAGACTAGCGTTATTTCCTTAAAACTAATTGTTAAAAGTTTCTCCAAACAAGGGTTCAGCAGCCCATACATCAAATCCAATATTGTTGTTTTTCCTGATCCATTTATACCTATCAAGAAAGTAACACTGTCTCTGAACGAAATGTCTTTGGTAAGAAACCCTCTCACACCTACGACTTTAAAGCTCTGAATTTTCATACTATCTCCTCATTATCTTTGCTGCAAATTCAAAGAAATCTGCAATATTTTTGAAATTATCAAACTGCTGGCAATACATACTGGCATAAGGTTCTGGAAACCTACTGCGTATATCTGCCTTTATCATATTTGCCAAAACCTCCTTTGTGTAAGCTTTCAGCAATTCGTTGTATTGTTCTTCGCTCATAATATTCTCTGTTATTTCAACATCCTGGGCAAACACTTTAGTTTATATACAACAATTCGACTAGTCAAAAGTAAAGATGCAAAGTATTCTTCGCTATTCTTTTGGAATTATCAGACGTTTGATTAGAATCATAATCATCCAGCTAAATAAACTTCATGTTCAAGTCCTTTCTGAAACTTAATTTTAACCATTTCCATTAATCTTTCAACTAGATTTATCGCCTTCGTTATATCTCCTGCATTAATTGTTCGCATTGGATTTCCATGAGCTATACCATTTCTTGTATCTAACAAAAAACTATTCAAATCACTTTTTAATGAATAAGCGTCATTGTTTACGTGATCTTCTACTTGATTTAAATTTAATGCTTTCAATATGCCATTTAACTCATTAAAACCCAAATTACTTTCAGTATTAATTTCAGTACTTAAATCAACCGCATCTGTCTTACTGTATTGCATAAATTTACTAATGAAATCATGACGCTTTTCTAATTTTTGCGGATAATTATTATTGATCTGTTTGAATTTTTTCTCAACATCACGCACAAGATAATGTTTTCCAAGTTGACCTTTGCGTAGTTTTAAGCCATTAATTTGCCTTAAATATAAAGTTGCCGTATTTACAAAGAATCCTTCCCATTCAGCATAAATAATAGGAAAAGAACATCTTATCCAAGCTGCTTTATCATTATCTTGAAAACCATATCTTGTAGGAATTGTCTTTAGAAGTGTGAGATTACGCTCACGCTCTAATATGTCCGCCTCTACTTCTTCTACGAAAACTCTTGTATCCATTAAAATAGATCTTCTGCGACTTTTAACCGATTTATAATGCGTGCTTTCTGATTATTACCACCTCTTCTTGAACACTTCAAGAAATTTTCATCAGAATGCACTTGTGAAAATATAAAACTTTTAATATCTTCAGCACTTATATTTTCGTATTTATCTATATTCTTTGCAATTCCAATAGTTATTACATCGTACAAGGATGTTGCAAATTTATCTCTATTTTTCTGTCTATAAACATCAGGTCCAACAGGAGCCAATATTTTGAACACTTTTTCAAAAATATGTTTTATAGATATATAATCAAAATCAGCGTTCTCAATAGCTTCTTTCATAAAGACTGTCATATGCATAGAAATACTTGTCTTTATCTGATTTCCTTTTAAATACAATGACATAAAACGAAGTATAAGCTCTTCGTCATACAAACAATCCGTTTGCTCTTCAGACAAAGCCAATGCCTTTTTAAAATTCTCATTATGCTTCAAATCTTTCAAGAAATCATTGAATTTAGGAGATATATCGCGGAATATACAGTTACGTATTTCTTGATTTGTCAAAGGAGTTCCACCAGTGTTCAATCTATTGAATAATTCATATCTCATGTCATAACTACTATTCCAATTCAGAATTTCAACACGACAAACTGAACGTTTCAACGCAAAACGATACTTTTGTGGTAAATCATCATATGTAAATCCTCCCATACAATCAATACGGTCACCATCTAATAAAGTCCATTTGTTCTCGTATTTCTTGTCTTCTTGAGATTTCAAAATGCCTACAAAAGAAAAGAAAGTAGAAAGTCTTTGTAACCCGTCTACAAGTTCCCAAATACCATCATTGTTTGTTGCTACAAAAATTGGTGGTATAGGAATACCAAGCAATAAAGACTCTATGAAGCGAGTTTTCTGCTCGTCAGTCCATCTAAAATATCGCTGGAATTCCGGATTGATTACGATTTCTCCATTTTCATACATACTCAGCAATTCACCAAAAGAAACATCAAGCCTATCTGTTCTAAGTAAATTACTCTGCTCTGTTATTTTGGAGTCTAAAAGGCTTTTACGCTCGTCACTTATTATCGCCATATTGTTTATCTTTTATTGTTCTTGTTTATCCATATTTTTATATCTACGGAAACTTCTGTAATTTTCTTTACATTGATACTTCAGAATTTCATCATTAGTTTCCCGAAGCAGTTAGTTTATCATTATTTTCAGCTTATAATATAAACTATATCCACAACTTTTTCAAGATGGTCAGGTGCCTCACTTTCCTCACAATTAAGTTTACCTTCCTTGCAAGTTTTGTGAGCAACCATATCAAAGATTATGTCTTTTAAGTTTGCATAAATTGACGGCATTTATCAAAAATTACCGGATTCATACAAAATTTCTCCTTCATGTATCTTAGACTAATATTCACCACCAAAATCATGATAATTTAGACATTCCTTTTCAAATGCTTCTTTTGAATCATTAGCATAACTATACTTAAACATCTTATATCGCCCAATACCATGTTTGATACGTGAGTTTAAATCGTCATCAGAACGTCCAACATATTGTACAACAAATCTTTCATCATTATTTAAAAAGCCATAAGCATAATTGCCTGGTATTTTTTTTCTTATATTTTGGTTTATTTCCCTCTCGTTCAAGGGAAATGGACCTGACATATTTAAACTTGCCATAATTATTTTTTATGTTTTGAATTGCTTATAAATATTTTCTTTGAGAATGCGCCCTCGAAAATATCTTCATTTAAAAACGAGAGTATTGTTTTACACTGTTTTTTATCCTTGGGTAATACTATGTGTCCTGTCGAATATATATCTTGATTTATTGCAGCCTTTTTAGCCCAAGACTTAAAATCTCTTGAAGTAACTTTGATCGTATCAAGCAAACCTGATTTTTTCAATAACGTAATCTGCTTTCTCATCACAGAATCTGCATGAGTTTTCAACCACTCGACATCTGAACCATAAAATATATCATGCTCAAATGTCTCCTCTATGTCACTATTAGTTGCTGCCTGGTAAAATGACGACAAATCAAAAATCTGCTTACCTTGAATATAAGAAAGAAAATAAAATCTTCCATCACAATAAACAGCATGAACTTTATCCTCTATATTAAAAGCTGAAGTATCAACAAACTGTTTGTAGCTATCATTTTGCCAAAATAAAACAACATTTTTTTGCTTTAAAACAAAATGCTTGGAGAAACATTGGAAATAGTACTTACCATCGTGATATAAAGATAGTATTTTTACCTTGTCATCAGGCAATAGGACTTCGTCATATTCTATGGTATTATCAGGAATTTTTGCGAATTGCTCAGGAAGATCTATTTCAGCATAAAGAACCTCCTGCTCGTCTGGTCTAAACTGACCATCAAATAATATAGGAGTAACATCATCACTTATAAACTGCGACAGATGTTCTACCAACAAATTGACAATCACCTGAAGGGTTGCTGGAGCGATATTTATACGTCTTACAGAACCATCCTCTAAGATAAAAAATAAGAAATCATTCATACTATTAAAAATACTTTATTTGAAATCTCTACAACATGATAGCTTCGTGAGATATCTCGAATTTTTCGTTTACTTATCAACCAATATTCAGAACTATTTGTTGATACCTTATATTGATTATATTGCATAAAATGCAAACTCATATTAAATGCTCCATAGCTTGTAAAAAATGCCCATAATAGCAAAACTGTTATCACAAAAATAATTCCACTATATGAAAAGTTTAATATTTTATCAGATAGAGACAGCAATGGAACTAATTGCCCTAAAAGCATAAATGAATTCAATCCTATTGGATTAGATTTCTCAATTTTCATACTAAAAACTGATAGAGAATTTATAGCCTTTTCTATTATATACTTACAGGACAATAACATCAGCAAAAAGAGCATAATAGGATAATGAATTACGCAAAATGCTTTAAATCCTTCTATATTGAAATTCCAATAAATGTCTATGTTTTTCCAACTATTAACTATATTTACAAACTCTAATACGATCAACATAAGAGAGAAGTAACTTAACGAATATACAATACGAATAAATTTAGAAAACATATGCGTAACTCATTGATAAAAACTAATCTGTTTACTCCTTAGATGTACTTGTTTTTTTATAACAATACACATATAAAGTATCATTAGTGCCACCACCAGTATCTCCATCCATGCCTAAATCAAGGAAATATTGCTCAACTTTCTGAGCAGTTTCTTTGCTCTCAGCTTGACACCATATCCAATAGTCATTTCCTTCTGATACATTATGTTCCAAAAATAATCGGCGATTAATATCGTTAGTGATACCAACATAATAGCCTGAAAAATTGGAGAAAACATTCAATCCAAAATGCTTAATAATTTCTGCTTTAATTTCGTCCTTTGTCATAACATTTATTTTAAATAATTATTGAAACAAAAGTATCTCAAAACATTGCAGACTTACTTCATTCTTTTAAAAACCTTAATCAAAAGTGTTGACTTTAACAATTTTTTTGGCTCTATCACTTATTTTTTCTCTCAAATCTTGCGGTTCAAGAATCTCACAGTTATCAGCATAAGTCATCATTATTGTCTCGAACTCATAATTCGGAATCAAGTCTAATGAGAAGATTATATAATCTTCATGGCATTCTACTACCCGTTGGGAATGATGAATTGGCTTGGTCTCTATATAAGAAGATGTAGACGAATATGCCTTGAAGACGATATGGCGACAAGACTCATTGAACCTTAGCGAAACTCCAACTATATCCTTAAAACAAGCGTCTATATCTCCTTCATACGGTTCATAGGATTCTTTCTCCAATATCTTGTAATCATCAATTCTATCTAATGGAATAACTACTAATGGTAACTTTTCTGACTTGGCTGGTTCCTTGCCAACCAAGAACCACCTATTATTATATTGACGCAACTGGTAAGGATGGATTTTTCGTTCCCAGGATTCACCTGTAAACTTATGATATTGAAGCAATACTACATGATGACTCGCTATTGCATCATACAATCGGGAAAAATAATTCAGACCACGCAAATCTTCATTCTGTGAAAAACAGACGTATGACTGCTGTCCATTATCCAAATTGAAAGTTGATTTCATTTGAGCTATCGTAGCATGTAACCATTCGTGATTTGGCAACCCCTTAAAACGAGAGAGCATATTGATGGTATCAGAAAGCATTTCTGCTTCCTGCTGACTTATAGGTAAATTCTTAATCGAAAAATTGGGATCGGAATATCGATAATATACCTTATGGCCAACTCTCTTTGTTTCCAAAGGAATAGCTCCCCCAGCCTTTCGCTGCATATAATGAATATCAGCACGAACCTGGCGCTCTGTTACAGAAGAACCATCGTAGTTAAAGAGCTCCTCATTACAAGCTGTCACCAAGTCATCGATGAAGTATTTTCTCCTCCTATCGCGAAAACATCGATCTAATACCCTATATCGGATATCAGCATTCTTTCCCTGAGGCATAAACTATACTTTTCTAACCCTTACGATTAATCTTTGTAAAATTAACAGGTGGGAGTATCACACTTCCTAATCCAGCCTTTAATGCAATATTGGCAATATGCTCACGAACAAAAGGAAAAATAATGGCTGCACCGTTTATTCTGCCAAATTGCTCATTATCTAATATTTGAGAATCACCATTTCTCTTAAAGACTCCAACAAAAGATACAACAATTTTATATTGCTCTTCACCATCGAACTTATTCGTTACTGTAGTGGTAAGCTTGACGTTTACGGTATTTTCCTTTGAACCTACTCCTGTCTCAAAAGACACTTCCTGTTCAGATTCTCTAAAGTTTATTTTTCCCTTACGGGTAAAACTTGATTCTGTGAGAAGAATACTTTCTACACTAAATCCAGACTGCTTTTCTTTTATATTGTCCATCATATTTAAGCTGCTTGTAATAAACTGTCATCAAATGACATTACTATTTCCTTACTATCAAATACTATCTTATCCTTATACTCTTTACAGGTATATTCCAAATCAAGAGATTCTATTTCTACTGCTGTATAAGTATCATAGAATTCTGGTGACATCGTATTAAAATCAACAGATTTCTCCTTATAAGCATCTAAGTCCTCAGAAGATTCATTTATGGTGATGTGATCATCCAACATCAAACCACCTTGTGCATAATCAGAGCCTTGAATACTCCAATCAATATGCTCTATTCCTACATAAGCATCTTCAGAGATAAAAGAAATATCCTCATAAGGGATTGCGTCATAAGCACGTTCAAAGAAATCACATTCCCATATAGCAAACTCATCGCTATTAAACACTACCTGTGGTAATACTTCAATCGTATGTAAGTTTGCCAATTGGTCATACTCATAATTGACTTTTACATTCTTGAAAGTTTTGACAAATTCCGTCAATTGTTCTTTCAAATAATCAAATGCTACCATATCTAAATTGTTTTAATATATTTCTAACATCCTTTGCTAACTCTATTGCTTGACTACTTTGTGTTGAAGTAATAGTAACTTCTTCATAATCAGCTTTTGTTCTCAACTTTTTCAACTGTCCTATTTTGCTAGCAAATTCCACGACCATTTTCTTATCCATGATAGATGTACAAGACTGTGTCATTCGCTTACGAACATATCCAATCATAATTTCATGAGAGCCATGAAGCGTTGAATCAACTTCATTTTTCATCTCATTCTCATTATTGATAGCAAACTTCTTATAACAAAGATGTTTCATGAGGAGAAGGCAACTATAATAAGCGCTATGGGGAACAACTAAAAAATAGCATTTATTAGTATCATTATTGATATCCTCAGCAGCACTCATAAACAAGTCAGACTTATTTGTATATATGCTCATCATAAGCAAAAATATTATGTTTGCCCTTATTCAACGGCAAAATTACTACTTTATATTGCAGAATTACTTCATTCTTACAAAAAAACTCTAATAAATATCCATTTTCTATGGCAACACAACTCTATTCTCCGATTTTACTGAGAATACGATATTGCAAAGATACGATATTCCTATACAACCACTAAAAGATTTCTTTGTGTGGTGATAAAAGTACTAACAAATCTTAAATGACTTCATCGTCATCAATCTGCTCGTAATTTCTCCACTTTATATCAGACGTGTAGAGAGCAGCAATCTTGACCAACCTGTCAAACAAGTCGTATTTGGGATCAGAAGAATCTCGAAAGAAACGTCTGTTGAATTTTCAACAAAACTCATTCAAGTATAGCTGCAAGAATTGCGCATCGACATCTCCGTGAATGGCAGCAATGCCATCTCTACAACGGCCAATGACGATGTGTACCCATGGAAGGGCACTTCTCACAACGTCGTCAACATGCTCTCTTACAATTTTATCTATTGTACTGGCATTGAGATTGTCCAACACTAACATTTTAATGTAATACCTTTACACTCTGGGCATGGTACACCCTGTTGCATACGAACAGTCTTGAAATATTCGATTCAAGCCTCCTCCGTAGGAAATCTGCTATGGAATTGATGAAGTAACATAATGCAAAGATATGCTGAAATATTGGCATTTACGAACGATTAACATTCGTTAGCACTTTTATCACCACACAAAGTAAAGATATCCTTCGACTTCTCCATTACGGCATAGTCAATGCTTATCTTCTCGCAGGTTGGGAAGAGTTTGCCGACTACCTCTTTCTCCTGTTCGGTATAGAAAGAAGGTGCCATCTCGTCCATGATGCTGGCAAGATTCGGCTGGAAGGTTCGGATTGCCTTGCTGATGGTATCGATGTTCCATACGAAGATTCCGGCATTCCAATAGTAATTGCCAGCGGCAAGGTATTGCTCGGCTGTCTCCAGGTTTGGCTTTTCCTTGAAAGCCTCAACCTTGTAGA
>OIZF01001471.1_pt1 | contig 13643 bp, 9 predicted proteins | sample 1588471 | NCBI WGS metagenome assembly OIZF01 (sample SAMN03283279) | human gut metagenome | biome: human-associated habitat; material: feces | host: Homo sapiens | place: Peru | collected 2012
GAAGCGTGGCATTACCGAATTGGTTACTCCCGGTGTTTCTATCAATGATAATGTTCTGAACTATAAAGAAAATAACTTCCTGGCTGCCGTTCACTTCGGAAAGGCTTCCTGTGGAGTTGCTTTTCTCGATATTTCTACCGGTGAATTCCTTACTGCAGAAGGACCTTTTGATTATATTGATAAACTGTTGAACAACTTCGCCCCGAAGGAAATTCTTTTTGAACGTGGCAAACGTTTGATGTTTGAAGGTAATTTCGGCAGTAAGTTTTTCATGTTCGAGCTGGATGATTGGGTGTTTACAGAAACGACGGCTCGTGAGAAATTGCTGAAACACTTTGAAACGAAGAATCTGAAAGGTTTCGGAGTGGAGCATTTGAAGAACGGTATCATTGCTTCCGGTGCTATTCTGCAGTATCTGACAATGACGCAGCATACGCAAATTGGTCACATCACTTCATTGGCTCGTATTGAAGAAGATAAATACGTCCGTCTGGATAAGTTCACTGTGCGCAGTCTTGAGCTGATTGGTAATATGAATGATGGCGGAAGTAGCCTGCTCAATGTGATCGACAGAACGATCAGCCCAATGGGAGCTCGTCTGTTGAAACGCTGGATGGTTTTTCCCTTAAAGGATGAGAAACCGATCAATGAACGCTTGAATGTAGTGGAATATTTCTTCCGTCAGCCAGATTTTAAGGAACTGATTGAAGAACAGTTGCATTTAATAGGGGATTTGGAACGTATTATTTCCAAAGTGGCTGTAGGACGTGTGTCGCCCCGTGAAGTCGTTCAGTTGAAGGTAGCTTTACAAGCTATTGAGCCGATAAAACAGGCATGTATGGAAGCTGATAATGCGAGTTTGAATCGTATTGGCGAACAGCTGAATCTTTGTATTTCTATTCGTGACCGGATTGCCAAAGAGATTAAAAATGATCCTCCTTTACTGATAAATAAAGGCGGAGTGATTCAAGATGGTGTGAACGCAGACTTGGATGAATTGCGGCAAATTTCCTATTCAGGAAAAGATTATCTGCTAAAAATACAACAGCGGGAGAGCGAAGAGACGGGTATTCCGAGTTTGAAAGTGGCTTATAATAACGTATTCGGTTATTATATCGAAGTCCGTAATGTCCATAAAGATAAAGTTCCTAAAGAGTGGATTCGTAAACAGACGCTGGTTAATGCGGAACGTTATATCACGCAGGAACTAAAGGAATATGAAGAAAAGATTTTGGGAGCGGAAGATAAGATTCTGATTCTGGAAACGCAGCTATATACGGACTTAGTACAGGCATTGATGGAGTTTATTCCACAGATACAGATTAATGCGAATCAGATTGCACGTCTGGACTGTCTGTTGTCATTTGCCAATGTGGCTCGTGAGAATCGTTATATCCGTCCGATTATTGAGGATAATGACGTATTGGATATTCGTCAGGGACGTCACCCGGTAATAGAAAAACAACTTCCGATAGGTGAGAAGTATATTGCCAATGATGTAATGCTGGACAGCGATACACAGCAGATTATTATTATTACAGGTCCGAACATGGCCGGTAAGTCGGCACTCTTGCGCCAAACAGCATTGATTACGCTATTGGCTCAAATCGGCTCGTTTGTTCCTGCGGAAAGTGCGCATATCGGTTTAGTTGATAAGATATTTACCCGTGTAGGAGCGAGCGATAATATATCAGTCGGTGAATCTACATTTATGGTAGAGATGAATGAAGCGGCTGATATCCTGAATAATGTTTCTTCCCGGAGTCTGGTATTATTTGACGAATTGGGTCGTGGTACTTCTACTTATGATGGTATTTCCATTGCCTGGGCAATTGTAGAGTATATCCATGAACATCCGAAAGCAAAAGCACGTACATTATTTGCTACGCATTATCATGAATTGAATGAGATGGAGAAATCTTTCAAGCGCATCAAGAATTATAATGTATCGGTGAAAGAAGTTGATAATAAAGTAATCTTCCTTCGTAAACTGGAACGTGGCGGTAGTGAACACTCTTTCGGTATTCATGTGGCAAAGATGGCCGGTATGCCGAAAAGCATTGTGAAACGTGCAAATGAGATATTGAAACAGCTTGAATCTGATAATCGTCAACAGGGCATAGCAGGTAAACCGTTGGCAGAAGTGAGCGAGAATCGTGGAGGTATGCAGTTAAGCTTCTTCCAGTTGGACGATCCGATTCTCTGTCAGATTCGCGATGAGATATTGAATCTTGATGTGAATAATCTTACTCCTATTGAAGCGCTGAATAAACTGAATGATATAAAGAAGATAGTCAGGGGGAAATAAGCTGAAAATGTATATAATGTCTTAGGATATGTTTTCGATTGTTGTCCTGACATTAGGGAAATGGCATTTGTTTTATTGATAAAAAAGAGGGATTAGTGATGTTTGAACCGCTAATCCCTCTTTTTTTGATTTAGGCTATTTTATTTTTCTTCTTGTCATAGAAGAACATGAAATAGACGCCTATTATGATAAACGGAACGCTTAACCATTGTCCCATATTGAACATCATGCTGTTTTCAAAATCTTCCTGATTTTCTTTTAGGAATTCGATGAAAAAGCGGAAGGTGAAGATGTAAGTCAGGCAGAGCCCGAAGAAGAAGCCACGGTGCAGTTTCTTGCTGTAATTCTTATACAGGTAAATCATGATGAAGAACAGGATAAGATAAGCAATGGCTTCGTAGAGCTGTCCCGGATGACGGGGGAGCATATCTACACGTTCGAAAACGAATGCCCAGGGCACATCAGACGGTTTGCCGATGATTTCGGAGTTCATCAGGTTGGCAAGGCGGATGAAGCAGGCGGTGATTGGAGTAGCTACGGCAATCATATCCAGCACGTCCATATAATGGAGCTTCGTCTTGCGGCAATACAGCCAAAGGGCGATTATCAGTCCTAATGTACCGCCGTGGCTGGCAAGTCCTTCATATCCGGTAAATTTCCAGTTTCCGTCCGGCATGAACTTGATAGGAAGAATCATTTCCCAAAAATGAGACAGGTAGTATCCCGGGTCATAGAACAGGCAGTGTCCTAGGCGGGCACCGATTAGAATACCAAAGAAACAGTAAAAGAAAAGAGGGTCAAACTTCTTTTCCTCTATCTTTTTATCCCGGTACTGGTAGTGAACAACCACATAAGCAAAGAATATTCCTACTGCCCACAGTAATCCGTAATAACGGATAGAAATGCCGAACAGGTTGAATAGTTCGGGGTTCGGGTTCCAGTTGATGGATAATAGCATGGTATTCATTCTATATTGGATTAATGTTAATGATTAGATTCTTTGAATTTCTCCGCAACCATCCGGTAGGTCGGTATATCTATTCCCTGTTCTTCGGCTGCTGCAATCATGTCGAAGAGCAATCCTTGTATTTCCGAGTCGTGTCCGCGTGCCAGGTCTTTTTGCATAGAAGCGGTACTTTCGGGATCGAGCTTGTCAATCACTTTTAGGTTGTAGCTGACTGGGTCTTCGGGAAATTCGACGCCCAGTTTCTTTCCTAAGGCAGCGCTTTCCGTAGAAAGTCCGATAAATGTATCCCGTATCTTTCCCGGTTTCTGCACTTCTCCCATCGGAACGTCGTAGTAAGCACCCGTCACAGCCATTGCGGAGATAAACGACCATTTGATAAACGTATCCCGGTTGATGTCCGGTGAGAGGTCTACCTTTATGCCTGCTTCCTGCAAGTCTTGTTGGATAGCTTCCAGTAATCCGGGTTTTACAACTGTGCCGCGATGAGCGCCGTATACCAACCGGAATATCTTTCCCATTTGGGTGATTTCTCCGGTGCCGGATACGAAGCCTACGATATAGATGCAGCCGTCGAGAACGGTGACTTCCGGAACTAGCTTCTGTATGCGCGGCCCTGTGCCATATACATTCAGAATAGGGATGACAACCGTGTCTTTGTGTGCTGCTCTTTTTATCAGTTCTACGATAGAATCGACCGAATAACCTTTTACGCATACAAATATCACATCTGCTTTTCCATTGAATTCTTCAGCGGTAGTAGCCGGAATCCGGAGCGTATGTTCGCCCTTCAAATCCGATTTCAGTTTCAAACCGTTCGTTTGAATCGACTGCAAGTGAGCTCCACGGGCAATACAAGTTACATCTTTGCCTGCCAGCGACAAGAATCCTGCGATACTGCCACCGACGCCTCCGGTTCCTGCAATGAGATATTTCATAATTTAATGAAGAATTAAGAATGAAGAATTATGAATGAAGAAAAGTGACGGGTGGAGTTTCTGCCTGATACTAAATTCATCATTTTTAGTTCTTCATTCTTCATTTATTATTATACGTTGAAGCGGAAGTGTGTTACATCGCCGTCTTTCATAACGTAGTCTTTACCTTCAAGGCGTACAAGGCCTTTTTCTTTAGCCGCGTTTTGGCTGCCGCAAGCTTGTAAGTCATCGAAGGATACGATTTCAGCACGGATAAAGCCTTTTTCGATATCGGAGTGGATTTTACCAGCCGCTTGAGGCGCTTTTGTGCCATTTACGATTGTCCACGCACGAGCTTCCATTTCACCAGCAGTGAAGTAGTTGATAAGACCTAAGAGGGCATAACTTGCTTTGATAAGTTTAGTTAAGCCAGATTCTTCAAGGCCAAGATCTTCGAGGAATGCAGCGGATTCTTCTTCGGATAACTCTGCAATTTCGGACTCGATACGAGCGGACACAACAACGATGCCAGCGCCTTCATTTTTCGCATATTCCTCAACGCGTTTTACATATTCGTTGCCGGAATAATCAGATACTTCATCTTCAGAAATATTGGCTACATAAAGAGATGGTTTTGCTGTAAGCAATGTCAACTCTTTGATCATTTCTAATTCTTCTTCTTCGAGACCTTGTGCACGAACTGGTTTTGCTTCACCTAAACCTTCGATGATGCGTTCTAGCAATGGTAATTCAGCACGCGCATCTTTGTCGCCGGATTTAGCGATTTTTTCAATACGTTGTTTACGTTTTTCAACGGACTCAAGGTCTGCAAGGCAGAGCTCAGTGTTGATGATTTCAATATCACGAATTGGATCGATAGAGCCAGAAACGTGAGTGATGTTAGGGTCATCGAAACAACGAATAACTTGAGCAATAGCGTCTACTTGGCGGATGTGGCTAAGGAATTTATTGCCTAAACCTTCGCCTTTGGAGGCGCCTTCTACGAGACCAGCGATATCTACGAAGCGCATAGCTGCAGGGAGGATGCGTTTGGAACCAAACATTTCAGCCAATACAGCTAAACGATTATCTGGAACATCAACTACACCTACGTTTGGCTCGATTGTACAGAATGGATAGTTGGCAGCTTCAGCGCCTGCTTTAGTAATGGCGTTGAATAATGTACTTTTACCAACATTTGGAAGGCCTACGATGCCTACTTCTAAATTTGTGCTCATGGTACCACCTTTTATTAACAAATTGATTTCTTCAACATCAAAATTTTTTTGAATATATTTTTCAATAACTTCTAAAAAGATTTTTCCTAATCCATTTCCTCTAAAATTAGATAATAATTCATATTCAACAGATACAGATTTTTTATGACCAGGTATTCCTGCCCTAATATTAAAATACCCAATCATTGTATCATTAAAAGAAACAACATAAGAGTTACTGTTAAATTCAAACATTGTTTCTCTCAACACAAGACCATTAAGATTCTTAAAAATTCGAATCACTTTCATATACAACACCTACTAATAATTTTTTAATTCCCTTTTTATTTCTCTCAAATTGTCTCTTTTTTTCATTGCTTCTCTTTTATCGTAATTCTTTTTACCTCTAGCAACACCAATTAATATTTTAGCATAATTATCTTTGAAATAAAGTTTCAAAGGAACTAAAGTGAATCCATCTTTTTCTAAAAAGTCTCTTATTTTATAAATCTCTTTTTTATGAAGTAAAAGTTTTCTAGTTCTTGTCTCATCATGATTAAATATATTTCCTTGTTCATAATGACTAATATGCATATTTAATAAATAGATTTCATTATTTCTAACAATTGCATAACTATCTTTTAAATTTGCTTTTCCTGCTCTAATCGATTTAATTTCAGTTCCTGTTAAAACGATACCAGCTTCATATGTTTCTAAAATTTCATAATCAAAATTTGCTTTTCTATTTTTTATTTCTATCATTCTTATTTTTATCCTTTGCTAAAACAAAATCAATTGTATGCGCTTCTTTATTTGCAGCCTTCACAACAACATTTAACTGATCTCCTAAACGATATCCTCGTTTATTTTTAGTTCCAATTAAGCGAATTGTTGACTCATCATAAGTATAATGATCATCTGTTAAATCATCTAAACGAATTAATCCCTCTACTAAATTTGGAAGTTGAACAAAAATACCAAATTTAGTAATTCCACTAATCATACCAGAATACTCTTCTCCTATATGATTCATCATGTATTCAGCCATTTTCATATCATCTACTTCACGTTCACAATCAACAGAATCTCTTTCTTTTTGGGAAGAATGTTTTGCGATTTCTGGTAACTTAGTCTCTTCCATTTTCAAAGTATCAGAATCATTTTTACCATCAAAAATATATTTGTGTAATAATCTATGAACAGTAGTATCTGGAAATCTTCGAATAGGAGAAGTAAAATGTGTATAACATTTACTTGCTAAGCCAAAATGTCCTATATTATTCGTATCATAAACAGCCTTTTGCATACTTCTTAAAAGTAAAGAAGAAAATACAGGATATTCAGGAGCATCTTTCAATTGATCTAATAAATTTTGCATTGTACTTGGATAAATTTCTGTTACCTTTCCTTTTAATTGATATCCGGCAGAACTTACATAAGTTAAAAAACTCTTAATTTTTTCTGGACTAGGTTCACCATGCACACGATAAATAAAAGGATATTCCAAATAATAAATATAAGAAGCAACTGTTTCATTCGCAGCAATCATAAAATCTTCAATTAACTTTTCTCCAGTTCCTCTTTCTCTTAATGTAACGTCAATAGCTTTTCCATCTTCATCTACAATAATTTTGGCTTCATCAATATCAAAGTCAATATAACCTCTAGATACCTTATTAGCACGTAATATTTTAGCCAATTCTTCCATAGTTCTTAAAGAATCTGCAAAATCTTCATATCCTTCTGGAACAATATTTTCTTCTAAAATCTTATTTACTTTTTTATAAGTCATTTGTTTACGAGATTTTATAACACTTTCAAAAATTTCATAATCGACAACATTTCCTTTTGTATCAATTTCCATTACACAAGAAAGCGCTAAACGTTCTACTCCAGGATTTAAGGAACAAATTCCATTTGACAATTTATGAGGTAACATTGGAATTACACGATCTGCTAAATAAACACTTGTACCTCTTTCATAAGCTTCATCATATAAAGCAGTACCTTCTTTTACATAATAACTAACATCTGCAATATGAACGCCTAATTTATAATGTCCATTTTCTAATTTTTCCACTTCAACAGCATCATCAATATCCTTTGTATCATCCCCATCGATTGTAAAAATCATATGGTCTGTTAAATCTCTTCTACCTTTTTTCTCTTCTTCTTTCACAGAATCTGGAATTTGATCTAATTCTTTCACTACTTTATCAGGGAAAGTATCATTAATTCCATACTTATATACAATTGATAAAATATCAACACCAGGATCATTTTTATGCCCTATAATTTTAATTACCTCTCCATGATAAACATTTCCAGCAATTTGTCTTGTTACTTTTGCTAGAACTTTATGTCCTTCCATCGCATTCTTTAATTTGTCTGGTTCAATAATTACATCAATCTTAAATTTCTCTTCATCTAACTTTAAATGAGCTTTATTATTTTTATAATAAATTTCTCCTACCAATTGATTTAAATTACGATCTACTACTTTTACAATTCTTCCTTCTAAACGAAGTCCTGCCTTAGAAGTAATCTCCACAATAACTTTGTCTTTATGAATTGCTCCATTTAAATTAGAAGCATGAACAAAAACATCTTCATCTCCTTCAATATCAACAAAAGCAAAATCTTTTGTTGTAGAAAGTAAAGTTCCTACTCTAAGATGACTGTTATTGAAAAGCATAAATTTATCTTTATTTGTATGATAAATTACAAATTCATCTTCTAATTCATTGATTACTTTTAATAAAGATTTAAAATCATCAGTACTTTTATATCCCATAATATCATTAATTTCATGAATTGTTAAAGCTCTTTCTGTATTCTTTAAAATTTGTAAAACTTGTTCTCGCATTGTAACACCTCTATTTACATTATAAAGGAATATTCTTAAAAAATATAGTCTAAACTAAAAGAATTTGGTATTTATGAGACACATATTTACAATCTATTTTACTTAGTTTACAGTAAACTTCATCTGTCAAGTTTGAAAGTCGTCTATTTTTTATTTTTTCCAATTTTAAAACTAAAGATTTAAAATTATCATAAAAATAGCAATCTTTACTTGGAATTAAAAAATTTTCATAATATGGAATATCTTTGATAATGAGATTTTTTTTGAGTAATATTGGAATTTGATAAAAATCATCTATATCATTATGAATCACAATATAGGCACTATTTACTAAATTCATATAAGAAATAATATCCATTTTTTTATATTTTATTACATTATTAGGAAGTTTATTAAAGGTAGTTCGTTCTCGCATCGTTAACTCATTTTTATACCCAACATAATAAAATTTAAGTTTCGGATAATGAATAGAAAGTTCATAAATCATATTCAAATTTTGATATTTTGGATCATAAAAAACAATATCTTTTCCTTTTTTTGTTTTTACTAAATTTAACTGAAATGGTTCTTTTGGAATTACTGTAATATTTGTGCTAGAGGAGATGATTTTTTGAAAAATAGGCATACTAACAACAATATTGGTACAATCTTCAAAAAATTTTAATATTTTTTCTTTGTATTGCTTAGAAACTTTATTTTTTTTCATAAATTTTGTATAAATCTTTTGTTCTTCTAAATAAGCAATAAAAATAGTTTTTGTAGTTTGAACAATTTTTCTTGTTTTAGGATTTATCTCAGCAACAATAGCGCATTCTACTTTATGATCAATATTAGTTGTATAATCAAGATTTAAATAGTCTAAGTAAGTTGCTATTGTACCAGAAAGAATTTTATCTTCAATATAAAGAAGTATCATCTTATCACCTCTTTTATAGTTTCTTTCTTAATATGAAAAAAATACCTATTTTAAGGTATTTATATCATCATTATCTTCTATATGAATTCTTACATTATTAATTCCTAATTCAAAAATAGAATTGGAATCTAATTTTATTTTTTCAAAGTGGTAAATAGTCATAATATCACTAGTTTCTTCTATTTTAAATTGATGTTGGTGTTTATCCCTTAAATAATTCTTGCCATTATGAACATGAAAATAATCTAATAAACGAAATTTAGAAATCATAACTTCTGGATAAGAACTTACAATAACTTCCAAATTAGGATGTACACAATATCTTTTATGATAAGCTTCAATAATATTTTTAATTTGTTCTTTTGTTAATTCATAAGATAAAGTAACTTTTAAAACACCTAAAGAATGTAGGAATGCTACTGTATAAGAATTGGCTACATTAAATCCAAAATCGGTAATTACTTGTTTATATTTTTCTAAGGATCCTAAATCAGAAATCAATACTTTTCCTTGAATTTCCTTCAAATTAAAATTCACTCTAGGAATTTTTAAAACTTTTCTATGATCTTGTATTTTTTCTATAATATCCGATTTCATATAAATAGAATCTAGTTTTTTATTTTGAATAAAATGATAATCCTCTAAATTTCTAATCATTACAGAAATATTTCTATTAGTAGAATAATTTGGTAAATCTATTTCATAAGTATTTTTAACGTATGGAATTTTATATTGTCTAGCCTGAATTAATTCTTGAACAGCTCTTCTCCTAATTGCATTAATTTCACTAATTTTTACAAAAGAATCTTCATAATCTACATGAATATTTTTCAAAGAAAATGGCGTATCTCCTAATTTTTTAAATTGTTCTATGATCCTTGCTTTAGGAGTTGGTAAGTTTTGAAATTCTTCTACAATATAATCACTTTTTACAGTAATTTTATGATTAAAATCAGATATTGAAAGAGAAATAGGCTCATTTTTATGAATTACAATATCCATAGAAATATCGATTTTTCGTGTATTTTTCATTTGTTCTTGTAAAGAAAGCATTTGCTTTTTATCGGTTGTTTTTAAAACAAGATCACCTTTTTGAACAAATCCTTTTGTAGGTACTTCTATAATGTCACCTTTTTTCGCACTATTTACAAGTTTTTTATGAAGATATATTTTATTTAAAATAAAACCTACATCTTCTTTTTTATTTAAAATACGAATACCATCTTCTTGAATAACTTCATTCGTTAACTCAATTGTCGTAAATTTTGAACTACATGAAACTATAGTACCAATTGGAATTCCAATATGATTTGGTCTTTTAGGATTAATAAAATTATTATTTTTTTCATGAAATAAAAATCCTTTTGTAAACTCACGATTAAATATCTTTTTCATCTCTAAAAGAGAGTTTTCTATAGAATCCAAGTTCCCATCGATTGCTTTTCTATAAATATTAGTCATTAAATAAACATATTCGGGGCGTTTCATACGACCTTCTATTTTAAAGGAATCTACTCCAATATCTACTAATTCTTTGATATATTCTAATATATTTAAATCTTTTGTACTAAGTAAGTATTGATCTTTATTGATTTTTTTATCATTATGAAAAAGATCATACTGCATTCTACAACATTGACTACAAGTTCCTCTATTTCCGCTTCTTCCTCCTAGTAAACTACTCATCAAACATTGTCCTGAGTAACTAAGGCATAAAGCTCCTTGTATAAATATTTCGATTTCAATATTTGTTTGTTTTTTGATTTCTTTAATTACTTCAATACTTGTCTCACGGGCTAAGACAACTCTTTTAACCCCTAATTTTTCTAGGAATTTGGCTCCTTCTACATTATGAACATTCATTTGAGTAGAAGCATGAATTTCTAAATTTGGATAAGTTTTTCTTAAATAATCCATCATTCCTAAATCTTGAATAATAATAGCATCTACGTTGTTTTGATGTAAAAAATCAACATACTGAATAAAACGATCTGTTTCATCCTCATATATCATAGTATTTACCGTTACATATACTTTTACACCATATATATGAGCATAATTAATTGCATCTATTAATTCTTGATCAGAAAAATTAGAAGCATAATTTCTAGCACCAAATGTATATCCACCTAAATATACTGCATCACAACCTGCGGAAATAGCAGCTTTTAAAGATTCCATACTTCCAGCTGGAGAAAGTAATTCTTTCACAAACATCACCTACTTTATCATATCACATCACAACAAAGAAAAGTAGACCTAAGTCTACTTCATTAATTTCAAAGTATAATCTTTTGGCATTTGTTCAGTCAAATTTTCTTTTAAGATATTTTTCCACTCTATATAATCTTCTCTACTACAAATAAATGTTTCTTTAAAAATTTCTTCTAAATTGTGAATTGTTTCCTCATCTACATAATCTTTTAATTGATCTGCCATTTCTAAATACAATACTATAGTATTTTTTTGTTGATTCATTTTTTCATATTCTCTAGCAACTTTATACATTATTTCCTTATTATATTTTAATTGAATCATAATATTAAATAATTCTGTCATTTCAGTATTTGATATTTCTTTTTTAAATTTCATCGTATCTAAATCTAAAAATTTCTTTAATTTTAATGTTAATTCATAATATTGTTTTTTCGATAAAACTGTTTCTTCCTTGAAAGCTTCAACTGGTTTTAAATATATCGTTGTTCTTTCTTTTTTTACTTTTTTCATTAAAAAGGCTTCTAATGGAATAGCTACTTCATCTAATAGTTTTAATTTTTTTAATTGAGTTATATAACACAAAACATTTTCTTCTGTTAAATTTTCTTTGTTTTTAATATATTCTTTTTCAATAACTCTATAAATTTCAGTAATTTCGTCATAATCTTTTGATTTTTGTTCTATAAAATTACTTAAATCTTCTAAAAGCAATTTTTCATAATCCGTCAATTCTTTTTTTTGAGTTATTTTTTTATAATCACCATTATCAAAAGCAGTATTAGCTTGTTCAGAAGTTATATTCTCAAAATCAAAACTTCTTAAATCTTCAATGTCAAAATAAGTAACTCCGGATTCTGTAATACCAGATATTAAATTCTTAGAAACTAAATAATCAATAATATTTGATTGATCTTTAATCGATAATTTTGCTTCTAACATCAATTCAGAAAGAAAATCATAATCAACAAATACCTCATTACTGGAACTCCAATCTTCTTTTTTCATTGTCAGTATTTTTATTATATCAGAAATAGCCAAACAAGTACCAATATCAGCAATTGATACAATGTCTTGTTTCAAAAACCTGTGTATATCAATTTTACATGAAAGAAACATGCATTTCTTTATTAAAAAATAAGCAAATTTTTCTACTGATTTCACTCTATACTTCCCCCTCTAATCAGACAAGAGTATAGTATATACAAGTCAAACTACAAAGTCAATAATTTATTCGCTTAAAAGTGTTTTTAAATTTACAATCTCATAACCTTTTCCTTTTATATATTGTATCATTAAATCCAAATTCAAGTTAGAATTTACGTTTTTTATACTTATAATACTTCCTGGCACTAAATTTTTTTTCAAATCTAATAAATTTTGATTGACAATAATATTTGGTTTAATTGTGTAGTCATTTTGCTTTGAGCAAATTTTTAAAGTAGATTCAAGATATGATTCACTATAACAATAACTGATTTTTTGACTAGCTAATTTTTTTATAATATGATCTAATTCTATAAATTTAGAATTGGAATAATCTTCTCTGTAACTTAAATTACCAACATTATGACCTTGTCTTATCAAATTAATAATAGTTGTTTCGTTATTGCCAATCCAACTACTATCAATAAAAAAGTTAGCCTTTACATTTTGATTATCTAATATTTTTAAAGTTTCTTCTATTTCATCTATATTATTTAATAAGAACAAAATACTTACCATCTTTTTATTAGGATTTCCTTGTATAATTAATTTATCTAAATGATCTTTTAAACGATTTTGTGGATACACATCTTGATAAGATAATAATGTTTTCTCAAATTTTCCATATTTTTTCATTTTCGCATAGCTTTCATCAATATTTACTTTTTTTCCTTTTAAACCTGGAATAATTGTTCGATTCGTTAATGTAGCCTCTATTGGATCCTCTTTATATTGATTTTGAGTGTGTTTAATTTCAATCATAATATCATCATAATCTTTCACCACACTAACAATTCTTTCCGTATAAATAAAACTTATAAAAACTAACGTTATAATTCCTATATTTCGAAATATTCTAAACATTTAATCACCTTACTAAATCATATGAAAAAAATAGTCTAATTTGACTATTTTGATAAGTAATTTAAATGTTGTAAAGAAGGTAAGGTAAAAATTCCATCTTTTCTAATTAAAGTATGGTCAAAATAAATTTCACCACCACCATATTCTTTCCTTTGAATTAAAACTAAATCC
>OIZF01001472.1_pt1 | contig 13599 bp, 9 predicted proteins | sample 1588471 | NCBI WGS metagenome assembly OIZF01 (sample SAMN03283279) | human gut metagenome | biome: human-associated habitat; material: feces | host: Homo sapiens | place: Peru | collected 2012
ATTAATTCTCAGACAGTTGTACACCTCGCCATAATGAGTCTTCTCCTCTACTATCGCCAAGTTATTGTTGTTGTCTATAAGACCTCGCAGACACATGTTGTCGCACACCTTGAAGTCGCCTATTGCCAAAGCATCTACCACAGTGTTTTGGTTCTTAGCATCATTAGAATTTTCGGCTACCGAAATTTTGAAGTAACCACCTATTGCTCCCTTGTTGCCTTCAAGCGCGGTTGTGGCAGGAGAGTAGTAGCCGTTGTTTGTGGCACCAAGGTTGCGGTCGAGCATGTGGTAGGTTCTGTCCTCGGTAGTTCCGTCTGTTTTGGTAACCTTAGCCTTTACGTCAACCATCTCGTAATAGTACCATCCCGAAGCCTTACTATTGCCAAGCTGATAAGCAGTTGTCAACTTTGCGAACAATCCTACATGATAAACCGGATAGGTTACCGTAATCTGATTGTTCTCGTTGGTGATGGTTATAATAGTGAAAGCCTCATGGCTAATCCACCTATTATAATTATTAGCCGAATTGTCGGCAAGCGACACCTTGTAGAAGTTATTACCGCCTTCGCTAATCTCCTCAACCTTCACTCGCGAGTCTTTGCACGTCAGATGGTCACCAGAAAGATGTGGTATGAGATAGTGAACCGTATTGTTGCCCACAAAGAAGTGCAATCCGTCGTTGCGCACTCTGCCTTGGTTCTCCTCTGGCTCTATACCCTTAAGCGACGGTGAGTCCATCCACTTGAAGTAGTCGGCTTCCTCTGCCGGTGTCAGTCCTGCAAGTCCTCGTATCTGCACAATTCTATTTGGATCAGTACGGAAGTCGTAGCCCAACTGTTCAATCTCTACCTTGCGCGACAAGTCGCCTGATGTTATTGTCACAGTACCAGCATGCGCAGCCGATTCGCAGTTCTCGGTCAGAGTAAGTTCGATAGTGTACAGTCTGCCTGTTGACGAGTAGGGTCCAGCAGTTGTTGGCAATTTAATATACGTTGCTTTTGATTTATAATCAGTTGGAACTGAAATCCAATCAGGGTTGTTCGAAACTACACTAAAATCTTCAGGGTGCTCCTTGGTTGTTACAAACGTAATTGTAGCCGTCTTTTCCTTACCCAATACAGTCTGCTTGCCACACACACCAAGTTCGTAGTCCTTACATGCTATCATGTCCACAATAGGCGGATTGTCGTCAACCACTTTTACAGACAGTCTGTTCTCTGGGGGATTTTTTATTGCCTCTGTATCTGTAGCCCATCCTTCATGGTTTACAGCCGTAACCTTAACCTGATAATGATGGTTGCGCAGAAGAGCCATCGGCTCTGAGGAGCCGTCCGCCTTCTTATTCAAGAACGCCACCTTATAAAAGGTATCTGGTCCGCCATTATACTTTGCCTTGATTATCATGTATGCTTTGCCAGCAGGAGTCTCGTAGAAAGGATGCTCGCCCATACTATAGTCATCCTCATCCGCGTAAGCTACCGACGAAGGCAGAGACACATCTTTATCCAACTTAGTGGTGGCTATTGTGCCCTTTGTTGCCGTGTTGAAGAGCTTGAAACCAGTAATCTCGAAGTTCTTCACCTTAGTATCATCCTTTGTAACAGACGCCTTGGCAAACTGTCGGAACAACCACACGTCGGTTTTGCCATTAAGCAGGTCTTCCACCTTTACGCTTCCCCAACAAACGGGAGCGTCGAGGTTGGGGTTGCCCTCGCGTGTTGCGTTGTACAGATTGTTCTTGCCATCAGCCTCCTTGGCATCGTTGTCTGTTATGGTGGTGTTGGCTACAATATGTAGCGTGACTGTTCCGAGCTCAGCCTTCACCTTAACATCATAAGTGTCGTCGCCCTTAGGCTTGATGTCCGAACTCGTGATATTGCTCCTGCCGAGATACTTATCTTCTGCATCGTAGCACAATACGCAGAGGCTGTTGATTTGCTGCTGCTCGTTTGCTCTTGTCGCCACAGTATTCTTGGTGAAATTAGGCAACTTAAGAGTCAGCACCACTCCATCGGACGGCAAGTCTTGCGTGCCGCCTCCTACAATGTCTCTGATGTCGCTGCAAGCAGTCGACACCATAGCCAAGAGCATGAAGAGCCAAATTGTCAATTTCTTGATATACATATTGTTGTCTTTTAATTGTTACTTTATAGTAGGGCGTCCCTTCTTCCAGAACTTTGCGCCTGAGCCCGGATCGTATGAGCCTTCTATCACATAGCGCACATATTCGCGACCGTTAATCGTTCTTTTTACCGTTCCTGTTACAGGATAGCTATCGCCGTCAAACAGCAACGGTTTATCATATACTGAACCGGATGAATTTTTTATATTCACATGCAAGTTTTTATCATACTCCCCCAAAGGAGCTTTGAGGTGGAGTATGGTCTTGTACCAAGCTTTATTATCACTTGGGTCGTCTCCGTAGTATACGCACGTAAACTCGTTAACAACATTAGGGTTGTCACTCTTCATTTCGAATTGCTCGGTTCCACCTCCGTTTTTGACACCATAATTAACGAACCATCCCGATATTTTGTCGTACTTGGTGTATATGGTATATTCCACGTCTACTATAGTGGGTTTCTCGTCGAATACTTTGTAGTATGGATCTGATGTTGGGTCATACAGATACCAGCCTTCATTGTCCTCATAGTTGAAGAGTGTGATGCCAGGGTCGTTGTGATGAGTGAAACGATGCGACTGGAAGCCCTTTTTAAGGTATGTACCATTGCTGAAAATCAACAGAGTTTGTCCTGGATTTATCATCTTATCCTCCTTAGCTACCTTTTTTCCTACCGACATTTGATTTGTTGGAATACTTAAATAGTACCAACCTGGGTTGTTTCCGTCGGCTATCATCGAGTGTCCTGGCCACCATTCCTCGGTGCCAAAGCCACTATCATCACCATTCGAAACAGTGTGGCGAGTAAAATCTCCGCGGTCGGGATTTACGAAATACCATTCCTTTGTTGTTCTATCCTGAGAACCTGTACCAGGTTTTGTCTCACCTATCTGTGTATAGACGTAAACATAATGGTAGTCGTTATGCGGAGAAAAGTCTTCATCCCACGTAACATTCTGCCAATTATCTTTTGACACTTCCTTTTGCGCTTCCCACCAACCGTCACGCCAGTTGTTGCTTACAGTACCCAAACGAGAATCCTCATCAAGCATTAAATTATGCTGATAGTCATCATTACTGTCACCCTTACACCATACCAAGTCGTTTATGGCTCGCATATATATAAAGTAGTTACCCTTTGGTGGGCGCACCGTTACACGTACCGGTTGCTCCATATATTTTTCATTACCGTCTGCGTCTTTATACTTTTCAATCGACTTTACAGTTAACGTATGTGTGGTTGTTGTCTGAGGGTCGGATGTAGCCGTAATAGTAAATGTGCCTTCTGCCAATTGAGTATTGTCGCACTTGATGTTTATTGTCGAATTAGCATACGTAACATCATGTCCGCCGCCAGAAACCGTCCAACCATCAGGGAACTTAATACCACCAAGGTTGGTAGTAAACTTCACCGATTTAGTCAACTCAGCTGTATTACCCCCATCGTAGAAGATAACAATATCCACTGGATCTACATTGAAATATGGCGTAACGTTGTAATGAACATTAAGATACTTCTTTAGGTTGTTTACCTTTATCGACACCTTGGCATCGCCTTCAGTTTTAGTACCAAAGTCGGCAATCGAAAGGTCAGGATTTATACTGAATTTCAGACGCTTGGTTGCTGGATCGTTTTCTACTTTAATTATCTCCAAATCGCCTAACGTTGCCTTGTTAACCTTTGATATACATTCAAATTTCAAGGTACTTGGATCGGCATTTGTTACGTAATCGATGTAGTCGTCTTGCAGCGACTTTACCTTGGCTTCTGTCTTCGACACCCAAAGCGTAGTATGTGTAAAGTCCGCATCCACCTCTGCCGGTTCCCAATCCTTTACACCTACCACACAATCGAGGTCGATGTTGCCCAGAGTCTTCAGGCGGCCAACAATCTCGTAGTATGTGCCGCGTGGGAAGGTTGGAATCTCTGTTGTGGATGACTCGTCCTTACGATGACCAAGGTTGATGTTGTAGCTATTATTGTGGCCTCCTACTGTTCCGCCTATCTTCAATGCCGACTGCTGAGCAGCCTGTGCCACGTAACGCTCGGGAAGATAATAGGTGGCACGGAAGAGCCACTTCTGCTTAGCGCCTACTGGATCAAGATTAGCTACGCCTGTACCATTAACTGTTATGATGTTATTGTTGTTTTCGTTTAAATGTGTAAGATCCTCTGTCCAATCGCTGTAGTAGGCTCCAGTACCAGTAGCAGAAGCAAGATCATATAAGGTAGAACCGAAGCCCTCGGCATAAGGGCTGCTTGCATCCAAACTTGGGTTGCTGAACTTTCCGTTCCACAACAACTTTGTCGATGGAGAGAGACGCTCGGCTTTAACATCATTAATAATCATTCCGTTTTGAAGTGCCGGACTAACGCCTGCGGCATTAGGGTCGTACACAAGATTAAGGCACACCTTGACACAGGTGAAGCGCAGGTTTGCCACCACGGTCTGAGGTGTGGTGTCTGTTTTCTTATTAATGGTAACGCTGGTTGTTGTTCCGTCGGCTGCCTTAGGCTCGTAAATCATTGGGATTTTGCCAGCCACGGGCATTCCGGTCGTAGACATTGGATTATTTGGATTATAAGACAACACCACATTCTTCAAATCGGCCTCGGTATTGATAGTCTTGTCTTTAAGCACGTCCTCCATATTAGCCACCACGTACACATGGTAGGTGCCAGGCTTAATCTGCAGCTGATAACGTGCTACCTTTTCGTTGATCATTTCGTTAGCTTGAGGCGTGGGTAACTCTTGCGAAAGAAATGTACCGTCGCCCCTAACGGGGAAGGCATAAAGGTGGAGGTCGTTAATCTTGCACTCGTCTACAGAGGCATTGTATGTAGGGTTGCTGTTGCTCAGACTGCTCGTGGGGGCGTCGCCCTCGCGAGTAACTGGCACATAGACACACAGATTGCCCTCGGATGCTGTAGGATTGTTGTACACATCGGCATCATCTGTGCATGCTGCCAGCAACAACAGGGCAGCAACAGAAAGGAGTATGTCTGCAAGTCGTTTCATTGTTTAATTATTATTAGGTTCAAACTAAGAAGTTTTTATTTTTTTATATTACAAGTTCAAGTTTCGCATGTAAGCTCCACACGCCCTGAACCAAAGGTCGCCGGCGCGAAGCGGAAAGGCAAAGGGCAGAAGCTCCTAGCCCAGGGCATCGCCCTGGGTAATTACGGACGCAAACCTGTCGCCCTGTAAGGGCAAAAGCTTTAAAACTCCAGACAAAACATAAAGCTTTTGCCCTTACAGGGCGCCTTGCTGATTGCCATCATACCTAGGGCGATGCCCTGGGCTAGGAGCTTTTGGGCCTTCAGCCCGTACTTGAACCACATGCGAAACTTCAGTCTGTTATGGTTTCCTGTTCCCTATCTCGTCGTATATCTTTTCGAATTCCTTTCTGAGCATGCTTTTGTGTTCGATGATGTTTCTCAGTTCCTTCAGTGCTTTCTCGTTGGGGGAGTTCGGAATCCATAGTTTGATGTATCCGTTTCTGGAATACTTCTCTTCCATGTGTTCTGAGAATCTTTCCCACTGTTCTTCCTTGTTTTTCTCTGGATAGTTCTCTTTTCCGTATTCAATGGCGCGAAGGAAAATCTCGTGTACCTCGATGTCTCTGTCTGCTTCGGCAACGATTTTCCCATAGATGCTTCGTGGCTGTCTGCTGGATGAAGCACGGTGATCCTCCACAGCTTCCTTCATGATCTTGATCTGTTCGGGAGTAAACCAGCGTTTCAGTCTGGCATCAGCCTGGAGAATTTTTCCGCTCGTGATGTGATGGATGGCGCGCGGACCGCTCATTCCTAAGTCGTGGTAGGCGGCAACGATATAAACCATGTCGATGTCGGCACCTGTTACAGGTACGAGTTTCAGGGCGTTTCTGATCACACGGGTCACGTGGCGCAATCCGTGGCTCTCACCAAACTCCGTATATTTGGGCAGAATCTGTGTTTCCACAAACTGCATGATTTCGAGATTTACTTGTTGCTTCATACTTTTTCTTCTTTATATATATAATAATGTACGCGCGTACATTATATAATTACATCATTCCAATGATGATGAAGGTAGAGATGATACCGAAGGTGAAGATGTTGAGCGCAGTATAACCCAGCACCTTGTTCAGCCTTCTGCCTTCACCTATCTTCCTCATCTTGGCGTAGGTCCGGTTGTGCTGCACAAGGCATACAGCAGCAAAAGGCAAGAACTTCGAATCTGCATCGTAGGCAAGGGCACCGTAGATGTTGATTCCTATCATGATGAGGATGCCGATGTTGCCCAGTGCGCAGTAGAGTCGTTCACCGTTTTTCTTCCCGATGTGAACAATCAGCGTCTTCTTGCCCGCCTTGAGGTCGTTGTCGTGGTCACGATAGTTGTTCAGGATGAGCAGCGTATCTACTACCAGTCCGCAGGCGATGGAAATCAGTATGGCTTCGCCGGATACTCCCTGCATTCCTTCCGGCATCACCAGGTAGTAGGTGCAGCAGACCGGTACGATGCCGAAGAAGGCCAGCACCAGCAGGTCGCCCAATCCCAGATAACTCAATTTGGTGGTATAGAGGAAGCAGAATAGCACACAGCAGATGCCAACGATGATCATCTCCTTTCCTCCGTAAAAGGCGAGTGGCAGTCCGATGGCGCAACCCAGGAGGGTAGTGAGGATGATGCCCCATTTCATGGCTTTCATCGTAATCCAGCCTTCGGCACAGGCGCGTTTTGGACCGAGTCTTGTCTCGTCATCGTTGCCATGCTTGAAGTCGAAGAAGTCGTTCACCAGGTTGGAATCTATCTGCATCACCCAGGCAAAGAGTAGGCAGAGCAGGGCTGGAATCCATTGACAATGGGTGTTGGAATCCTTGTATGCCAGGGCTACACCCAGCATTACGGGAACAGCAGCTGCCGTCAGAGTAACCGGACGGGCTGCCAGGAACCATGCTTTGAGAGAATTAGTTTTAACCATAGATTAGGGGTTTTTTATGTAAGGAGTGAGCGAAAGACTCACTCCTTACTATTTTTTTAATATACTAGTTGAAGAAGTTCCAGCTTACACCGATTCTCATCACGCTTGCGTTCATAGGATAATGAGGGGTGAAGAAATAATTCTTGTCACCCTTGCCGGCATTGATGTGGCTCATCATGATGAAAAAGCGGGTATGCTTGAGATGTGCATTGGCATATACGTTGATGATAGGGTAGTTGCCTACCTTCACGTTGTTCTCGCCATTACCCTGTACGGTATACATGCCCACGTATGGAGAATAGTCTGGGGCTTCGTAGCTGGTAAAGTAGCGTACGTCGGTACCCATGTCTATTTTCAGTACCTTGGCAATGTTTACCTTGATATAGAGGTTGCTGTATACATTGAGTGCAGGTACCGGAAGTGCACTCTTGTTGCTGGAGTTCTGATAGGTAATCTGGTTCTCCCAATGGAAGATGCCGAACTTGAAGTTCTGTTCCAGTTGGGCTGTCAGCAGATTGATGCCTGAACTTTCCTGCATCGGTGTCACCACAACGCCAGTGCGAAGGAAATCTTCTGTCACGTTGTATGACTGTGAGAAATAAGTATAGTTCTTGATCTCGTCTACAGCCACCCGCAAGGTCGTGTTGGTCTTGTTATATCTCAATGTACCCATGATGCGGGTATGGATGGTCTTCTCTAGATCATCATCCCACCATGCATGACGTGCATGATATTTACGGTAGTAGAAGGATGGTGTCTCCCGGTGGAAGAACGCATCGCCTCTTACCTGAACGGTATCTCCGAGGAATGGGATGTTGACATCCAGGTTACCGTCGATGGCGAGGGTACCGGCGTCTACACCTGTCAAGCCAATCTCAGCTGTGGCATTATAGTGCAGCGTCTTACCCTGTTGCTTACTCAACTGTCCACCCACGCTCAGTGCATGCTCGTTGAATTTCTCGAATCCGCCTTCCTTGTCAGGCAGGGTATAGTGGCGCAGGTCATAGCTGGCGAAAGCCTTGATACCAGCCTTTGCCCACTTGCTGAATCCTTCCAGTGTAGCCAGTGCCAGGGTATTCTTCATGTGCCAGTGCTTGGTCTGGTCGTAGATGGAGTCACCCTGTAGTCTGCCTGCTGTATAGTATTCTTCTAGATAATAGTCGGCAGGAGTCTTGTATGCCTCGTAGATACGTTTGTAATTGTCAAACTTCACGGTATGTATGATACTTGTAACCGGCACATACTCGTTCTTGTACCACAGCGAATCCTCCTGTTTTTTCTTTTCGATGGCCATCAGACTGTCGGCAGCCGCCTTTCCGTTCACGGCGATACGGTTGCTGTCATCCTTACCATTCTCATCTTTAGCAGGTTCGTCTCCGGCAATCTTGGCATTGTCCGGTCTTCCCGAGAACTGGGCCTTCTGTTTCTTGTCGAAAGCCTTCTCGTCGAATTTCTTTCCGCTTTTCTTGGCCTGTTTCCTGGCTTCCTCCTTGGCATCTTCCGCAGCGTTTTCCTTGGCCGATTCCATGGCGAATTTCTTAGCCTTGATTTCTTCCTCGGTCATTTTTACCTTGCGGTTGAAGCCGAAGCTGTATCGGTGACTCAGGAAGATATGCTGGTTGTCATTTCTGTTCCAGTTCTCCTCCAGTACGGTAGGGATTTCATTGCTGGCGAAATCATCGGTATATTGTTCCGGATGCTTGATATAGTCATCATTGGTGATACCTCCGTTCTCGGTCACCTTCTGGTGATTGGTACTGAAGAGGAAGTGTGCCTGATATCTGTCGCCCAGATAAGAGGTCCACATGGTGTACTTGAAGTGGGAAGTACTCTGTGCATTGTAGTATCCTCTGCCGTATTTGTAGTCGAAACGGAATCCACCACCCAACTGCTTGTTGGCATTCACTGCAAAGATAGCCTTGAAGTCGTCTTCTCCGTTGGTACGGTCACCACAACTGTTCAGCGTCACGTTGGTGATAGGAGAGTAGGTGTTGGTGAAATGGAAGTCGCTCACGGGCGTTACGATGTTGTCGTATGGTTCCGTGAACATGAAGTTACCCTGCGTACGTCGGTCGATGAAGATACGGTTAATTCTTGCAGTACCCATGTTGCCCAGTGTGTTATACTGTCCATATAGTCCCTCGTTGAATGTAGAGTTCATATACAGGTGCTGCAGTGTGTCGACGGGAGCTTCCGTCCTGTCTCCGAATCTTTCGTCTATGGTCCACACCTTGATACCCTTTGGTATTTCCTTGTCCGAACCGAGCGAGTCTGTGTTCGCCCGGTTGCCGGTCTGTGGTCTGAACTGTGAATCTTCGTTATTGTTAAAATCGTTTTGTGCCGCAACTGTGAGAGTTGCAGCACAAAATAGTATCATCGTTAATATTGATTTCTTCATTATCTTTCTGAATGTTCGGAACTGGCTGTAATCTTTCTGGATGTTTGGAAACCAGCTGTTATTTTTTGAATAGTCGGATGCAAACTTCTGCAATCTTGATTGCCACACCAAGAATCAGTACGATTGCTGCCAATGTGTGATAGTCGTCCAGTTGGGTCCAGATAACAACGCCGATGATAGCCAGGAGCATGAATGCGATGTTGAGGTAGTTGCGTATCTGCAACATATTGTTCTGGTCGCTGTAGGCTAGTCGGCGGTGATGTCTGTGATCCGGACGCACGGCATAGCTGGTCTTTGGCTGTTCCTGCTGCTTGCTGTTTTCTGCCTGTTCAGTCTGTATGTTGTTATTTTCTTCTGCCATAATCTGAATGGATTTTACTGTTTAACCAATGCTGTTATCTCACTGAAAATCTGGTCTTTTCTGTCGATAGTCTTTTTGCGGAACTTACCGAATATCTTTGCCAGGTCGTTCTTTTTCTTGGTCAGTGCCACCTTGTCGGTAATCACCTTCTCAGCAGGAGCCTTGAATCCTGTCGGTCTGTCTTCCTCATAGTTGTATGAGATGCGGAGGAGTTTGAGATTCAGATGATTGTCTGCGATTTTGGCAACGAGCTGATACTTGAACTCTGAACGGTCGAGTGAGATGAAGGAACTGCTGAACACGAGCCATTCGTCCATGCTGTTGGCGATGATGTATTCGTTAGGATTCACCAACGCCACTCTGCTGCCGATATTTTCATCCGACTGTGTCAGGTCGCTCATATATTCGTATACGATGTCGTAGATCTGCTTGGCTGTCTTGCCGTTGGCATCCGTATCGAGGGTGAATTCCACCTTGCCCTCCTGGTTCAGCTTGACAGCTCCTTCCAGATACTTAGGATCTTCCTTGAGCTCCACACCGTTTGCCATCAGCACAGGCTTTGCTTCTTCTTTCTTCTTGGCTACCGTGGTAGGAATTGCCCATCCACCCTTGGTGACAGCTTCTTCTTTCGGGAGGTTGGGAGCAGGTTCTGCTTCAGCTTTCTGGGCTTCAGCCTGCTTGATTTCTGCTTTCTTGGCTTCCATCTGCTTGGCTTCAGCTTCCGCCTTGGCTGCTTCCTGGTTCAGACTGTCGGTCTGCGCCTTCAGACGAGCAGCTTCCGCCTTCATCTTAGCTATCTGCAGTGCCTTCTTGGCAGCTTCCAATTGTTTCTGGGCTTCTTCCAACTGCTGTTGCTCTGTAAGCACAGTCTGTGCTTGCAGAGTAAGAGGAAGAAGCATCATTATAGGGATGATAAATTTTTTCATGTTGGTTTTACTTATTATCTGAAAAAAAACGAATGTTGCGGAAGATGAGGGATTCAAACCCCCGATACCCGAAAGAGGGTATACCGGATTTCGAGTCCAGCGCATTCGGTCACTCTGCCAATCTTCCTTCGTCATTATCAGATGCAAAAGTACGATTATTTTTGCACCTGACAAAATATAGACGATTTTTTTTAATTTAATTATACTTTCACCTGCCCAATACCCTACAATGTCTGCAGGTATCTGTCTGCTTCGATGGCTGCTTTGGCTCCTGAACCTGCTGCAACGATTCCCTGACGGTAAACTGGATCTGCAACGTCACCGGCTGCAAAGATGCCTGGCAGCTTGGTGCTTGCCGTACCCGGGATAACCTTGATGAATCCCTGCTCGTCCAGTTCAAGATAATCCTTGAAAAGGTCGGTATTAGGCTTATGGCCGATAGCCAGGAAGAAACCGTCGATAGCGATGTCAAACTCCTCCTCATTGGCTTCGCCCTTATGACGAACGAGATGAGCACCCTCCACACCGTTCTCTCCGAAGAGACCTAAGGTATTGGTTTCGAAGAGAATTTCGATATTCTCCTTTTCCTTCACGCGCTGCTGCATGATTTCTGCCGCACGCAGATAAGGCTTGCGGACAATCATGTAAACCTTCTTGGCAAGACTGGAGAGATAGAGAGCTTCCTCGCAGGCTGTATCACCACCACCTACTACGGCAACAGTACGCTTGCGGTAGAAGAAGCCGTCGCAGGTAGCACATGCCGAAACGCCCTGTCCACGGTATTTCTCTTCGTCCGGCAGACCCAGATATTTGGCAGAAGCACCTGTTGCGATGATTACGGTATCAGCCTCAATCTCATTTCCTCGCTCATCTGTCAGGTGATAAGGGCGTGAACTGAAGTCTACCTTCTCGATGCTTCCGTCTCTCAGGTCAGCACCGAATCTTGCAGCCTGCTCCTTCATGTCCATCATCATCTGGGTTCCGTCTACACCGTTAGGGTAGCCTGGGAAGTTTTCTACTACGGTGGTTATGGTAAGCTGTCCACCAGGTTGCATACCCGAATAGAGAACAGGTTTGAGGTCGGCTCTACCTGCATAGATGGCTGCAGTATATCCTGCAGGTCCACTGCCTATGATTAATGTCTTTACTTTTTCCATTTATTTCCTTTAGTTTAATAATTCTTATCCATAGATTATGCAAAGTTACTATATTTCGGTTAGATTACAAAATAAAGAACCGTTTTTTTTCTATCTTTAAGATTTTATTGCTATCTTTGCACCCAGAATAGAAAAAAAGCAAGATGGTTGCATCTAATCAGACGAATAAAAACAAATAAAGAGATATGAATACAATTAAGAAGATTGTACTTACGGGTGGTCCGTGTGCGGGAAAGACCACAGCATTGGTCAAGGTGATAGAGCATTTTACGAGCCTTGGCTATAAGGTATTTACCATTCCGGAAGTACCAACCATGTTCACCCAGTCGGGTATGAATTATCTTACCAAAAACGAGAAGTTCTTTTTTGAGGGTGAGAAGGCTACCTTCCTGACTCAGATAGGGTTGGAGGATAGTTTTTCCCGTATGGCAGAGACTTTGGACCAGCCGGTCATCATCGTTTGCGATCGTGGTACGATGGATATTTCTACTTATCTTTCTGAAGATTTCTGGAACCGCATCATCTCTGAGCAGGGATACAGCAACACCCAGTTGCGTGAGCGTTATGATGCAGTGCTTCATCTCGTGAGTGCTGCCGATGGAGCAGAGCAGTTCTATACCACCGCCAATAATGCGCAGCGATTGGAGAAGGCTGATGAGGCGGGGCTTCAGATAGCCCGTGAACTGGATAAGAAGATTGTTTCTGCCTGGAAGGGTCATCCTCATCTCCGTGTCATCAACAATCATGAGGACTTTGAGAACAAACTCAATCGCGTATTGAAGGAGATAAGCAATGTCCTGGGCATTCCTCAGCCGATAGAGGAGGAGCGCAAATATATCGTGAAACTGGTGGGCGAGGTGCCTAATGCCATTGACAGCGATATTGTCCAGACCTATCTTTCGGGTGAGCCGGGTAGTGAAATCCGTCTCCGTCGCCGTAGTTTCGAGGGTGGAAAATATGTGTACGTACATACTTCCAAGAAGCGTATTTCGGATAAGGAGCAGATTGAGACAGAGCGTCAGATCAATGCCAATCTCTATGAATCGATGCTGCAGCAGGCGGACCCTTACCGTGCCACCATCCGCAAGCACCGCAAGAGCTTTATCTGGAAGGGACAGTATTTCGAACTGGATTCTTTCGAGCAGCCAGTTCACGACCTGATGATACTGGAAACCAAGGGAATAGCTCAGCATGAGAATGTAAACTTCCCTCCATTCATCCAGGTGGTGGAAGATATTACGGGCAATACCCAGTATGACAATTATAATATTGCATTGAAGAGATAGTATGTGGTAGAATCGGTAACCGGCTGATATTCGGGTTTATAGAGAAAATCAGCCGGTTTTGTCGTTTTCTGAAAGACAGAAAAACTTGGCAGAAACCAGGCAACCATATCCAAATGGTGTACTAATGCTTGGTCTTGATATTTTAACTCAGGCAGCGAGCACTCGGAGATGTTCATTTCTGTTTTTTATCCCAACAGGCTTATAATTCGAAAATTTTATCAAAATTTGTATAAAAATAAAAAAGCATAACAATGGAACCAACTATATACAATTTTTCACTTTGTACCGCACTGCCGTTAATGTTATTCTTCGGCTTTTATTTTTTATTTGCAAAGACTCCTGAAAAGAAAATTTTCAAGAATTATCTCCGCTCCCGACAGA
>OIZF01001474.1_pt1 | contig 13585 bp, 12 predicted proteins | sample 1588471 | NCBI WGS metagenome assembly OIZF01 (sample SAMN03283279) | human gut metagenome | biome: human-associated habitat; material: feces | host: Homo sapiens | place: Peru | collected 2012
ATTATAGCTTGATTCTGATTGGGGCCATTTCTTCAGCGCTTCTTGCTATTTTATTCAATATTGTTCTAAAATGGATGGAAAAGGCCAAGTTACGCACGATTTTTGCAGCTTTCGCTATCATGGTCCTTGGTTTGGGAGCAAGTTACGCACCAAGCATGATGCCTCAGAAAGAGAAAGAAAATCTAGTCATAGCCGGTAAATTGGGACCTGAGCCAGAGATTCTCATGAATATGTACAAGCTTCTCATTGAGGAAAATAGTGACATGACGGTGACGGTTAAGCCTAACTTTGGGAAGACAGATTTCCTTTATCAAGCGCTTAAAAAGGGTGATATCGATATCTATCCAGAATTTACAGGGACCATTACAAGCTCTCTCTTGCAACCAGCTCCTAAAGTCAGCAACGACTCCAAAGAAGTTTTCGAGGTTGCGCGTGATGGTATAAAGAAACAAGATAATCTAGCTTTGCTCAAACCGATGGCTTATCAAAACACCTATGCGATTGCTGTTCCGAAAAGTATTGCGAAAGAGTATCATCTGAAGACGATTTCTGATCTCAAGAAAGTTCAGGACAAGCTTAAAGCTGGTTTCACGTTGGAATTTAACGACCGTGAGGACGGAAACAAAGGACTTCAATCAGTTTATGGACTAAATCTTAATGTTGCTACCATGGAGCCGGCACTTCGATACGAGGCAATCCAACAAGGCAATATCCAAATAACAGATGCCTATTCAACAGACCCAGAAATTGCTCAATATAATTTAGTTGTTCTAGAGGATGACCAACACCTCTTCCCACCTTACCAAGGAGCACCCCTCATGAAAGAAGCTCTTCTTAAGAAACATCCAGAATTGGAAGGTATTCTTAATAAGTTATCTGGTAAAATCACAGAGAGCCAAATGAGTCAGATGAACTACCAAGTGGGAGTAGAAGGAAAACCTGCTGCTAAAGTCGCACGTGAGTTTTTGGTAAAAGAAGGCTTAATTAAGAACTAAAAACATTCTCAAGTTATCAACTTGAGAATGTTTTGTATAGAACAAAGTTATTCTTACTCTTCCGTTCTACTTATTAGCTTACATGTATGTTACTCAACAGATTTTAGGGCTTCGAGCATATTGACTTTCTTAAGGTGTTGGTTCACAAAAATACCGAGACCTGTCAGAATGACAATGACAACAAGTGTTGGAATGGCATAGATGAGCCAGCCCAGGCTTGGATTGAACATGATATTTTCAGGAGGGATAACCTCTACCATGTATTGATGCAATCCCAAACCAAGTCCGAATCCAACCAAGATACCAATGATAGAGAGATAAATGGTTTCTCGATAGATGTAGAGTGTCACTTCTCTATTAAAGAAGCCTAGAACCTTAATGGTTGATAACTCACGGATACGTTCTGCCACATTGATATTTGTCAAATTAAAGAGAACAACTAAAGCAAGAAGAACAGAAATCCCAATCAATACTGCCATAACACGGCTAAGGGAGTTGACGATGGTCTTGATTTGTGCCTTTAGAGTAGTATTTTGAACAACCCCTTTGACACCATCAAGCTCCATAAATTGACTGGCTGTTTGCTCAACGTTTTTGTCTGAGTGATTCTTCAGTGTCAGAATAGTAGCATTTTGGCTCGCCTCTTTACCAAAAGCATTTCTGTAAGTAGTTTCATTCATAAAGATGAAGTGGCCCATATACATTTCAGAAATACCAGCAACTTTGAGTTTGATATCCTTGTCTTGACTATTTTGAACGGTTAACTCATCTCCTACAGAAACGCCAGCTAAGTCTGCCAATTTCTCAGAAATAATAATCCCTTTGTCGGTCAATTCGAGTTTTTGACCAGTTTCACGATTATTGAGCTTGATGTAATGTTGTAGAGTTTCTTGATCCTTGTCTTTGACCACAAGGGTTGTGATATCTTGATGATCGTTATTAGTTCCTGCCTCTTTTGAAAGCATTTCGTAATGAATAGAAAGATGTTCCTTGACCTTGCTATCGTTAATTAATTTTTGGATGTTTTCCTTTTCCTGCTCATCCAGATGATCCTTGTTTGCGACAATCATATCATAGCGAATGATGTTAGGGAATTGGCGTGTGTTAAGGTCTCCAATAGAAGAACGAATACCGAGTCCAGCAAAGAGAAGTGCGATGGAACCGCAGACACCAAAAATAGTCATGAACATCCGTTGCTTGTAGCGGAAAATATTACGGGCAGTGACTTTTTGTGTAAAGTTCATCCGGTTCCAAAGTGGGGTGATGCGCTCCAGAAGAATCTTAGAACCAGATGTTGGAGGTTTTGGAAGAAGAAGTTGGGCTGGCTTTTCTCCTAATTCGCGCTTGGCTACCATGAAAGCAGGAAGAACTGTGGACAAAAGACCAAGCACAATAGCTAGAAGAGTCTTAAATGGATAAAAGTGTAACTCAATCGGTGCGAGGAGGATTCGCTCTTTATAACTATTGTATATGATAGTTGGAAGGAGAATGTGACCTGCAGCAACCCCAATAGCAGTACCAATCATACTTGTCACAAATCCATAAATAATAAATTTACGGATGATGTCCTTGTTTTGGTAACCGAGAGCTTTGAATGTCCCTGCCTTAATCCGTTCTTCTTCGACGAAGCGTCCCATTGTTACAAAGGTAACCAAGGCAGCAATAAAGTAGAGGATAACAGGGAAGATATTACTGAGGTTCTGAAAAACAGAAGCGTTGGTCTCATATGAAACGTACCCTTCTGACCAAGGAGCTTCACGACGTGTGTAGACATCGTAGCTTGGTTCAGCAATGCTATCGAGTTTTTCTTGAGCTTCCTTTATTTGCTCCTTCTTTTCAGCGATTTCATCTTGTGCTTGTGTCAATTGTCCCTGGACAAGAGGATTCTTATCCTGACCGCTCGCTTTTGCTTGTTCTAGTTTCTTGTTAAGCTCCGTTTCTGCTGTCTGAAGTTGACTTGTTTGTTGGTCAATCTCAGCCTGTGGATCAGCTTTTAATTCTTTCAAACGATTAGCAGGTTGATTTTTTACTAATTTTTCGAGCTCATCCTCGTGTTTGGAAACCTTGTCAGTGTAATCCTGGGTATAGGGGTTAGCAGTACTGACGTCTTTGTAAGCTAAGCGTGCAATCATGTAGACGTCGGAATCAAAACTAGATTCAGGAACTACTGCATATCCTTTGAGTTCCCCACTACCAGCTGTCGATGAACCGAGGTCAACACTTGATAAGATTTCAGATGACTGAACAAAGCCAGTGATGGTAAAGGTGTGTTCTTTTAAGACATCCTTACCATTGTCACCCTCTTTTTCAGAAAACGAGATCTTGTCACCAATCTTATATTTGTCTTGATAGACTGAAGAAAGAGCAATTTCACCTTGCTTACTTGGAAGTTTTCCTTTTACAACCTCATAAGTTGAGATATCTTTTGGTTTTGAAAATAGTCGAAAGGCATCAGTGGAGTCTTTCAGAACGACATCTTTAAAGTAACCGTACTCAATGTTTGCCTCTGATGAGACTTGATTTAGGAGGTCTTGATCTGACTGGTTCAGTCCATAGCTACCAGTAACTGTGAGGTCAGCTGTTTGGTGTTTAGTAAAATAGCTTGTTCCCGTGTGTTGCATATCGGGGGTTGTCACCTTTAGACCCACAAGAGCGAAAGAACCCAAGGCCATAAGTGAAGCAATAGAAACCACCCGTCCTTTAGAACTAGAGAAAGACTTTCTCACGTCCTTCCAATAAGTTTTACGATTCATGAGACATCCTTTCTAGTACTCGAGGCTATCAATATCTTGTGGATGGGCATTGAGTTCAATACTTTGAACACGCGCATCATGCATACGAATCACACGATCAGCAATCGGTGCAAGCGCCCCGTTGTGAGTGACAATGATAACAGTAGCTCCTTCATTGCGAGCCTTATCTTGGAGAATCTTCAAGACCTGTTTTCCAGTATTGTAATCCAGGGCTCCTGTAGGTTCGTCACAGAGGAGAATTTTAGGATTTTTTGCGACGGCGCGAGCGATAGCTACCCGTTGTTGTTCACCACCAGACAATTGTGCAGGGAAGTTGTTGATGCGTTTCCCAAGACCAACATCAATCAAAGTTTGTTCCGCATCTTTAGCATCCGCGACAATTTCAGAAGCCAACTCTACATTTTCTTTGGCCGTTAAGTTTGAGACCAAGTTATAGAATTGAAAGACGAATCCGACATCGTCTCTACGATAAGCTGTTAATTGTTTCGCATTATAATTGGAGATGTCTTTCCCATCGATGATGACCTTTCCTTCATCATTGGTATCCATACCACCAAGAATATTGAGAACAGTTGATTTTCCTGCGCCTGATGAACCGAGTATAATCACTAACTCCCCTTTTTCAATTTCGAAAGTGATATCATTGTTTGCGATGATTTCCACATCACCTGTTTTATACCGTTTGTAACTATGTTTCATTTCAATATACGCCATGTGTATTTGTCTCCTTTAAAAGTTATCGGCTGCTAAAACAACAACCTGTTGAATGATTACGAAGGTTATTTTATGATTTTTTAAATACGATTGCTACAACACAAATCAACAATGTGTTGAAATAAGGATGTGGAAGTTGTATTAATCAATGAAAATACTTGATGATAGTTGACAATTTCAAAAATCAAGATATACTTTAATCAACAATTTGTAGAAACAAGGGGTTCGTATGCAGCAGAGACAAACGACAACTAAGTCAGATATAAAAGAAGCCTTCATTCAGCTGTTAGCTACAAGAAGCTTAGAGGACATTACGATTAGTCAGTTAACCAAAAAAGCGGGTGTTAACCGCTCGACATTTTATCTGCACTATCTAGATAAACAGGATTTTTTAGAGCAATTAAAAGAAGAAACCATAACGACGGTTCGTATGATTTTGAGGAAAGAAACCTTTTATCCCAAAGAAGCCTTAGAAGCCATCTTGTCTTATTTCCAAGAGAACAGTGCTTTTTTTGCTGAAATTGCAAAAAATCCAAGCTTTCGTTTTGCAGACAACATTCGTTCTTTTATTTTGGGAATGATTGAGTCAACACCACGTTCTCGACCAGTCATTGTGGCAGCTTATCAAATGCCAGAGCGCTATGCTATTACCATGTATGTTTCTGGTTTGACAGGCCTTATCGTCGACTGGATTATCAATGGGACTCAAGAAAGCCCCCAACAATTGACCAAAATTATACTGGATTCCCCAGGGATGGAGTGGTTTAAGGGGTAAGGTGTAGATGGACAAGAAATAATTTAATTTGATTTTTTACTAAATTTTCTACACTCACTTGTAGTTTTAAAACAAGGTTAACAATTTAAGGAGCTGAACGTTTCAATGAATCAATATACCATCCCACAATTTATCGTCGATGCTTTTACAGATACTGTTTTTAAAGGGAACCCGGCGGCTGTTTGTCTTCTAGACAAATGGTTGTCAGATGATACTTTACAGAATATTGCTAAAGAAAATAATCTTTCTGAGACAGCTTTTACGGTTAAAAATGATGATCACTACGAATTACGTTGGTTTACTCCCGGTGGAGAAATCGATTTGTGCGGCCATGCAACCTTGGCAACGGCCTTTGTTCTCTTTCGATTTATTGAAAAGAATGCTGAAAGTCTAACTTTTGCAACACAGAGTGGGGAACTTTTAGTTACCAAAAAAGGTGAGTACTATGAGCTGAATTTTCCAGCATACTCCATGCAACAGGTTGCAGTCACAAGTGAGATGGAAGAAGCAATCGGTGTCCGTCCGCTTGAAGCATGGCTTGGAAGAGATCTAGTTTGTATCTTGCCACATGAAAATGATGTCATCAATGCAAGTCCAGATTTTGATAAAGTAAAAGCTTTAGATGGGCTTCTCCTGAATATCACTGCCAAAGGAAGCAAGTATGATACTGTGACACGAAGTTTCGCTCCAAAATTATCAGTCAAGGAAGATCCAGTCTGTGGCTCAGGACACTGTCATGTCATTCCTTTGTGGGCTAATAAGTTGGCACAAGCTGAATTTAGGGCTTACCAAGCCTCTGAAAGGAGTGGACTGCTCTTTTGTCGTCTAGCAGGAGATAGGATTTACCTTGCAGGTAAAGCTGCCCTTTATAGTCGTGGTGAAATTTATGTCATGGACTAAATTTCTGTCGATTACGAAAACGTAGAAGTATTAGTGACAGTAATGAAAACAAAATCTCAGTCGAAAGATGTCTAGCTCAGCTAGGCATTTTAAATTTCACAACATTTTTTAAAGAATTTTCAGAAAAGACTTGACAATTTTGAAAATAAGCGTATTATAAGACTATGAACTTTTAAAAATAGTAATTTTACTATATTAACTCATGTCGACTACGGATGGTATGGTAAAGTGACTATATGGTTCTAATAACTATTCTATAGAGCGTTGCGTCCGAAAGTCATTCCTGACACGGCTCTTTAAAAACAAAAGGAGAAGATTATGAAAACAGAACCGATTCATCGTACCAGTATGTGGAAATTTAAGTTAAGTGCTGCCACCATGACTTTGATTCCCGCTGCCGTGGGGATTAACTATGTTGCCAAAGCCTTGGCGGAGGGGTTAAAGTTGCCCGTTTGGCTGGGGTCTTTGGGAACCTTTCTTGCCAGCATGTTGGCTGGGCCGGTTGCCGGTGCCATCAGTGGTTTCATCAACAACGTGATCTATGGGCTGACCTTATCGCCAATTTCAACCGTGTATGCGATTACCAGCATCGGAATTGGGATTGCTGTCGGAGTTTTGCACGCCAATGGGTGGTTCTCGTCAGCGCGACGAGTATTTGTTTCTGCTATTATTATTGCCTTCGTTTCAGCTGTCATTTCAACGCCACTCAACGTCATCTTTTGGGGTGGTCAGACCGGTATCGCTTGGGGTGACTCATTGTTTGCGGTAATGGTCGCCAATCATGCACCAGTGTGGCTGGCCTCATTTACCGATGAGTTTGTCTTGGATATTTTGGATAAAGTCTGCGTGGCCTACCTGGCATTCTTCATCTATCGTCAGCTGCCGAAGCGGATGGTGCACTTCTTTAGCGGTGATAAATGATGACTGATCAAACATTGATTTCTGGAGCGCCACGGGTCAAGCTCAAGTGGTACCAGGTGATCGATCCGATTACTAAGCTCTTGTTCATCTTGGACATGACGTTGTTGAGCTTTACCAGTATGAATTTATTGCTTCAGGCCGGATTAATTCTTGTCGCAACACTGCTATTGTTATTTTCCAAATTGAGTTCTACCATCTTTAAGGCGCTGGGATTCAGCCTGTTTCTGATTTGCACCATGCTGATCATCCAAGGGTTATTTTACAGTCGGAATCAAACTGTGCTGTTTTCTGTGCTTGGGGTGTCGTTCTACAAAGAAGGCCTGATTTACGCCACCACTCTGGGTTGTCGAGTATTGGTGATTATTTTGACCAGTGGCTTTTTTATGGTGACCACGAGTATTTCAGAAAACGCGGCCTATTTGGAAATGTCCGGATTGTCTTATAAAACCGTCTACGTTCTGATGTCGGTGTGTTATATTTTACCGGAAATGATGCGAAATATGCGGAAAATCCAGCAGGCTCAAAAAGTTCGCGGAACCAATCCGCAAAAAACGTTGATTCAGAAATTAAAGTCAGTCCTGCCGGTTCTAATTCCATTGGTGATTAAGACCTTGGATCAATCGATGACGCGGTCGATTTCTCTCCAACTGAGAGGTTTTGATAATCTCAACCGGACTGTCAGAACCTCCCAGCGCGTGTATCGCCTGTCGCGGACGCTGCACATTGGTCTGACTGGATTGGCAATTTTATTGATTGGGTGGAAGATATGGACGAAGATAAACGGATTGTAATTGAAAATTTGACTACCCGTTATCCGGGTACTGAGCAACCACAACTGCGTCAGATTAACGCGGAGGTTCATACCGGCCAGGTGGTTGGGATTATCGGGAATAGCCACTCCGGCAAATCGACTTTGTGCCATGTGCTAGCAGGGGTCATTCCCAAAATTGTGTCTGCTGAGATTGAGGGCGACTGGCACATGTTTGGCCAGCGAGTGTCCGACAATTGGCCCGTTTATAATGCCATGAATGGAGTTGTACTGCAAAATCCAGCTGGCCAACTAAGCGGGTTGGCAGACACGGTTGCCGATGAAATCGCCTTTGACTTGATTAATCAGGGAATGGCTGAAGGACTGATTCAAAAACGGGTTGAAGAAGTTGCCACGCAAATGGGGCTGATTGAACAGCTGAATTTGCGTCCCGAGAGCCTTTCCGGTGGTCAGAGCCAGCGGTTGGCAATTGCCACGGCGATTGCGGCTAACCCGGCTGTTTTGATTATGGATGATCCGACCAGTCAGATGGATCCCCTTGGCCGCCGACAATTTTTCCAATGGCTGGCCCAAGTCAAAGAGACGACTGTCTTCATTGTCACCAGTGAAATTGACGATTTGTGCGAAGTCGCCGACGTTGTGTGGGTGCTGCACGAGGGTCAAATGGTAGCCCAGGGCAGGCCGGGTGAGGTGTTTAATCATTTGGCAGCTGACTGGCAGATTCCAGCCCCGACAATCCAGCAACTTGCTCAAAAAATGGATTGGCACTTGGCTGATGGCCGGTATCCGGTGAATGACGCTGATCTGAAGGAGGTTCGTTATGCCCACAATTGAACTGAACCACCTGACGTTCACTTATCCGGAACGGTCCTTTAGCTTGGATGTTGAAGACAAACACTTCGCCGATCCGATGGTGGCGATTGTCGGCCAAAATGGTGCCGGCAAATCAACGCTCTTCAAATTGTTGACGGGCTTGCTGACACCACAAACCGGTGTGATTAAGATCGATGGAGAAAATTTTAATGATCTTAAACCAGTCGAAAAGTTACTGAAGGTTGGGATTACTTTTCAGAATCCTGACGATCAGCTTTTCAACCCGACCGTTCAACGAGAGGTGGAGTGGAGTGTCGCGCAGGTCATGGATGACCACGACACGATTACGAGGCGGGCTTTAGCGGCTCTAAAAAGAGTTGGCTTGGATGATAAAATAGCTGAAAGTCCATATGACCTGTCATTGTCGGAACGCAAGTTGTTGAGCGTTGCCACAGTTTTGGCAGTGGATCCGGCGATTTATTTATTTGATGAGCCGATGATGTCGCTTGATTGGGAAAGCCGGCGCAAGTTGACCGCAATTTTCCATCAGTTGGCTGATTCGGGCCACCAAGTTGTGACCATCACCCATGACATGGATTGGGTCGCCGCCGAGTTTGAGTCGGTGTATGTTATGGAACACGGGAAGTTTGGCTTCGCCGGCAGTCCACGGGAATTGTTCAGCGATCACGAACTTGTCCAGCGAGTGGGATTACTACCACCGCGGATTATGGACATAGCGGAGTCGCTGGGTGATTCACAGACATATTTATCGGTTAATGATTATTGCCAGAAAAATCGAGATGTATAGAAAAAGTCACCTCTGCGGGTTTTCCAGGTTGAAGGATTAACTTCAGCTTCTGGCAAGAACTCACATGGGTGACTTTTGTGTTTAATAACGTTTCATGATCATCGGGTGCTTCCTCAGATCACTCGGTTTGATTTTACTTTGTTTCATGGTCATAATCATATACCATTTCTTCGGTTCTTTTTATATATTCCTCGAATGGTCTCCATCCCCTTAATCGTGGTTGAGGCAGTCCGGAGACTTCGATAAAATTTATTCCGTCGCTTAATTGGCCTATGATCTTGTTCTATTAAATTGTTCAGATACTTCACAGTTCGATGCTCTGTTTTGGTGTATAATCCGTTTCTCTGTAACTTTCTAAATGCAGATCCTATAGAGGGTGCTTTATCTGTTACGATGACTCTAGGTTGTCCAAATTGTTTATGGAGTCGCTTTAAGAAAGCATACGCCGCCTGAGTATCTCGTTTCTTTCGTAACCAGATATCCAATGTTAAACCGTCCGCATCAATCGCTCGATAGAGATAATGCCAACGCCCCTTAATTTTGATATAGGTTTCATCCATTTTCCACGAATAGAAGGACTGTCTATTTTTCTTTTTCCAGAGATGATAGAGGATTTTACTGTATTCTTGAACCCACCGATAAATCGTAGTGTGACAAACATTTATTCCATGGTCATAAAGCAATTCCTGAACTTCACGATAGCTCAGATTGTAACGTAGGTAATAACCAACAGCGACAATAATGACGTCTTTTTTAAATTGTTTGCCTTTAAAATGATTCATTACTATGTCTTCTCTGTCTTTTTTCTCAATTTTACACTAAAATAGGTTTTTTGGAAAACTTTGCAACAGAACCTTTTGCTTAGAAAAATTGGCGCAAAATATCTTTTAGTGGTGGTAGTTCAGGTATTTTTTTCTCTTCTTTAAGATATTGCATGCCAAATTTCATGTATCCTTTAGCTTCCTGACCGACAATCTTGCCCGGCAAAGGTGCATCATCACTGACATAAGCATTGATCAGTACCGGCATATTCTTGACCCGATAGGCTCTGTTCAATGCGTTCTTAAATTCTTCGGAAGTTTTAGCAGTAATGCCAACACCGCCAGCCGCATCGGCAAATTTGGCGTAATCCATATCCTGTAAGTCGATTTGATAATTTAATTGGCCGGCGGCTTGTTGTTCGTATTCAATAAAGGCCAGCTTTGAATTATTGAGTACGATATTAATTAATGGTAACTTGTATTTAACTGCCGTAATGAAATCCTGCATGACCATTGCAAACGCACCATCACCATTAACCGAGATAACCGGTCGATCGGGATAATTTATTTTTGCTGCAATCGCTCCCGGTAATGCACATCCCATTGTCCCTAAGTAAGAGGATAAGATAAATTTTTGTGTTGGTGATACGTTTAAGAAACGGGCGCTCCAAGAGGTGGCTGTTCCAACATCAATTGAATAAATTGTATTAAGCGGTGCCGTTTCATTAATATCGTTAAATAATGCTTCGGGTGCAACTGGCTTGGAATCGAGTTCACGTTTGCCGGTCATCCAACGATTCCAGTTAGCAACATTTTCCTGACAAGCCTTTAAGAAACCATCATCAGGATGGAGGATCGTTGTTTCAGAAGAATTAAGTTGCTTTATAACGTCTTTGATATCGGCTACCAATCCAACATCAGCCGGATAACGTTTTCCGATTGCTGACGCACTGGTATTGATTTGGATGCTTTTGGCCGTCCCTGGTTTGGGCAAGTACGCGGTATAGGGATAATTTGTGCCGAACATTAGAAGCAGATCGGTATTTTGCATGGCTTCATAAGCCGGCTTTGTCCCCAACTTACCAACATTTCCCAGCGAATTAGGATGATTGTCGCCAATGATCCCCTTTGCGGGTAACGTTGAAATAAACGGAATATGGTTTTGCTCTAAGAAGGCCGCAACCTGGCTACCGGCTTTTTTTGCCCCCAAGCCAACCAATGCAAGCGGTTTTTTGGAATCACGAATCAGGTTAGCGGCTCTATTAAGGCGATTGTCATCTATTTGTGGTGATGTCAATTGGAAAGAAGAAGCGGAACTGATATAGTGGTCGCTGACCCTTTGTTCCGGAAGGTTATCCGGAATGGTTAAAACTGCGACTCCATGTTTCTCATAAGCCGTTCGAATGGCTTCATCAACGATTTCAGCTAAATTGTCAGAGACAGAAATTAGTTTATTATAGACCGCAACGTCCGCAAATAGTTGTGGTGTATTAACTTCTTGGAAGTATTCCTCGTTTAAAAACTGGGTATCAACCTGACCAAGTAAAGCCAGTACTGGCACGTGATCCATTTTGGCATCATAAAGGCCATTTAACATATGAATTGCGCCTGGCCCACCGATTGAGAGACAGACACCAAGCTTACCGGTTAACTTAGCCTCGGCCGCTGCTGCCAAGGAAGCAACTTCTTCGTGACGCACTTGGACAAATCCGATCTGATCCTGTTTTTTGCGTAAAGCATCGACAGTTGTATCGATGGAATCCCCCGGTAGTCCATAAACATGTTTTACATGCCAATCAATTAAGACGTCGACTAATTGTTCAGAAGCTTTTTGAGCCATATTGCGTCATCCTTTCCATAAACGATGTTAAGAAGCTGTCTAAAATCTCTTAAGTAATAGTGCTAAAAACGCTAAAACGACCATTTGCAGACTGGCATAAAAGCGTCATATTTGTTTTCCATTTGTTGAATCATATCTATATCTTTGTTATCCATTTGAGAATCCTCTCTTTTTTAGCAATTATCTCAAAAAGCAACTTTTAATGCAATCATTAGTATTTAATAAAGAGGTAAAACAATCTGTTGAACCATATATCATATATTCGTTTCTAATAAATAATTTATTTAATTATTTATTTTATTGTCGGCGTCCGATTTCGTGATGTCCGCTTGTACCAAAGGTTTCATCTGTTATTTTTTTGAAAACAACTTTTTAATTGCTCCCAATTTACGATAAGAAAACAAACAGGGAAAAATGAACATGATTGCTAGTAAAAGCATGCCTACCATCCCAAATAATCCCTCCATCTTTGGTTCTATTATACAAAAAAACATAAAAACAACCCCTATTACCTGTCCAATAGATAACGGTGATTGTTTTAATAGCGTTGTATAGGGGTTATTATATAATTATAGACCCTATACATCATTAAATCTATTTTGGAAAAACATGATAATATATTTTTATTTTTGATTTTTTATTGTAATTATCACCTTTCTTAAAATCATTGTCTCCGTTAATTGTTACCTCAGAAACATCCCCTGAATGAGCAAATAATCCAAGTTTTAAATCTCTCACTTTTTCATATTTTATATTTTCAAAACCCATATCTTCAAATTTTAATTCTACGTTTTTATAATTTTCACCATGTAGTTTTTTTTCACTTATAGGTAATTCTATTTGACCAGGTCTATGAACGATCAAATAATTCGTAGTCATAACTAGAAAACCAATTAAAGGAATACTGAATAAAATAAGTAAACTGATAAATCCTACTTTATGATCTTCCTTTAGTTTTTTGAACTTCCAGAATTCTTTAATGTTTCTTTTTCCTCTTTTAATCTGATAAGCTCAATATCAGCCTCTAATTCGGCACCAATCTCTGAATATTTAGCTTCATAGATATAAATCGATTGACAATAAGGGCAAACCAATTTTTGATTTTTAATGTGTGATACTATATCTAAATTTAATATTCCTCCGCATTCTTTACAACGTACTTTTGATAATTTCATTACTAATTTTTCCTCATCATTAATTTTCAATCTTATTATTTTCTAAACAAATTGATACTAGGACTTCTCCTATACAAACATTTTTTGTAAGTAGCCTTTTTTCTGTTCTTTCAATAAATCTAACTTATGCTGATGAAGATCGATAGTATTATCTAATTGCTTGAAAAATGAGCCAATTTTTTGTTGTTCTCTTTCAGAAGCACAATAGAATTCGAAATTTTCAACATTGGGTTTTGAAATATTTTGAACCTTAGTTCCGGCACCTCTTTTGCTAAAATATACTTGTGATCTATTTATAGACATAGATAAAAAATAGCTGTCTAGGTTCTGTTGCAAAGTTCCCCATAACACCTGATTTATT
>OIZF01001475.1_pt1 | contig 13569 bp, 6 predicted proteins | sample 1588471 | NCBI WGS metagenome assembly OIZF01 (sample SAMN03283279) | human gut metagenome | biome: human-associated habitat; material: feces | host: Homo sapiens | place: Peru | collected 2012
AAAGCGAACATTAGAATTTGCTAATACAGCTGAAAATAACATCACATTAATTTGGTATCGTAAACGATTTACTTGTAAAAACTGTAATCACTTTTTTCAAGTAAATAATCCCTCACTGTATTTATTAAATAATTATTTTTTAAAACATAATCCTATATTGGTATACCTTTTCAAAGAATTCAAATCCTTTTTTATAAAATCCCACGAATCATTATATTCGTTACAAACAGAAAATGTTGACTCACAAATAAAAGAAATAAATCCGTTTAAATTATTTTTATATCTCTTGGAAAAACTATGAGCAAGTTTTTCCTTTTCATCATCGGTAGCATTTTGAATACTGTGCAATATATGTTCAAGATTTGTAGACATATAATAAATTTTATATGGTATATTTCGCCATATTGTACCGCAGTTAATTAGCTTATCAATATTTTTCCTTTTTTGAGCATTTCTCTTTATAATATTATCCTTATTTTTACAAACAATTCGATTCTCATGATAAATTGTTGAATCCACTATTTCTTCCTCTATTTTGTCATTTGGAATAAATACACCATCAGCATCAACTATATGTATAATTTCCGAAAAATGGGAAGAATTTAAATGATTATTTGCCGCAAAGCCTTTTATGATATCAGCTATAGTTGAAAGAATGTTAGTTTGGTTTACACCATTTGTAGTAGTAACATCATAATGCATCACTTTAACTTCCACATTAAATTCATCATAAAACTCATCAAAAAATAAACCTAAAGAATCATCGTCCGATGGACCTTCTACAATTATAAAAACAATTTTTCTTTTAGCCATTATTTTCTCCTGCTTCCCTTAATGCATAAGCAATTTGATGATTATTTGTTTTCTCATATAAATATTCACCATTCTCACCAAGAATAATATTTCTATAATATAAATCACGTAAATTATTAGTACGTTTAACATTAGTGAATCTAACATACCTATTTTTAGGATTAGTTGTTGTGAAAACAATACAACTTTTATCCAATGTTTCAAGAGGTCTCAAATTATGAGATGTAAAAATTAATTGTCCTTTTCCTTTTTGACAAATTATACTTAATATTTCTCCTAAAAGGTATTCAAAAATACCACTATCTAACTCATCAATACATACTGTAATAGACGAATTATTATATACATTTATTAATAAATTCAAAATTGCTATTATTTTCTTTATACCCTCTGACTCATATCGTAGGGGAATGGCCTTATCATTCTTATTAGATACTAAATGAATAATTGAATTAACACTGCCATCACTTTCTAATTGCTCACCTGTAACCCTTAAATCAATTTTTAGGCCCGGAACAAGCTCACAAAGAACAATATTAATATTATCAATTCCTAATTTAACAAATTTTAATAAATCTTTATTAATTAAACCATTTCCATTTATTGGTAACGGAATAATTCCACTAGATTCTTCCTTATCATTATGCAACCTTAATGACAATGGTAATGTATCTAAAGATATAATTGTATTTGAAGTATTATCAAAAATAAATAAGTTTAAATGTCCATAATTTACTAATGATTCAAATATTGAAAGATATAACTTATTTTTACATTTTTCTCTAAATATAGTCAACATTTCCCTTGAAAAAATAAATGATTTAGATGTAGATGAGGCAATCTTTTTAGCAACGATAACATTAGTATTATCATCAACACTATTTCCAACTAATTCTTTTAACTTTGTCTTAGGTTCAAATGTCATATTCTTTTCATCAGAATCAATTAAGACTTGCATTTTTTCAATTATATTATCATCCTTAGTAAGTGAATAACTTAATTTTTCATCAAATATAATCACTTTTTCATTTGTTTGATTTTGATCACTGATTTGTGAATTTAAATTAGTATATTTGATTTTCTTTAATGAAAAAGAATATATACAATATGTTATTTCATTTGAATTTGTTTTTTCTATTCTAAACTTAAACATAAACGTTGAAGAATCACAATCAACGTTAATACAATCGGCAAATGATAAAGGAATCGATGAGCCCATAAGTATAAGTTTTAATAGTTTAAGAGAATCGATTACTGTGGTCTTACCACTTCCATTTTGGCCATAAATTCCAAGAACTGAAGCCTTTATTTTTGAATTACTATTTTTAAAATCAATCATTCCATATTCAACATTCTTAAAATTTTTAATAACAATTTCATCTACTCTAACAGTATATTTTTCCATAATAGTATCTCCATTCTATATTATATATTATACCATTAATCCCAATATTATCAACGACGAAATTAAAAAAAGGAATAAAAAATATCTTTTTTTAATTTCAATGCGCTTTTTTTGATTTAAAAGTAACATTAATTTTACGCTATTAAAATATAATAATTAGTCGATAAATAGAAAAAGCAAAAAAATAAAGCTCTAAAGCACTGCTTTAGAACCTTATTTAATATTTTATTTTGCTAAAATTGAAGCTGGGTCTCTTAAAGAAATTGTTAATGTTTCACTATCAAAAATCCAAACAGATTCAAGATCTAGACCAACTACATTTTTAAAGAAAACTTCTTTCTTCATATTTTCCGCAAAATCCTCATACTCGTTAGAGAACTGATAATCATCAAAGCTTGCATAGTTAAATGAAACGAAATATGAACCCGCACCCTTAGTTACACGACCAAAGATTGGGCTATCATTCTTTCCAGCCATAGCTGAAATACCATCTAATAACACACCCTTTAAAAGAATTGTACAATTAGAAACACAATTCATAATTCTAACATTTCCTGCACCATTATCACAGCCAGATAAAATACCGCCTGAGTAATCCTTACCAGTCTTAACCTGACCTTCAAATACACAGTGTTTAATATCAAGATTGTAAGATGCAAATTCATTCTTATTACGACCGATAATTCCACCAATATATCCACCGGCATCTTTACCATCACCAATAGTAGCTTTAACATAACAATCAGAAACATAAAGTTCTACTAATGATTGATCCGTATCCTTTTGCATATTACCAACAAGGCCACCACAATATTTATTGTCTACCTTGATAATAACAGACTCATCATTAACAAGAGAAACCTGAGTTATATAATTTAATCCACCAGCAACTTGACCAACTAAAGCTGAAGCTCCAGTTGATGCACGAGATGCAATATTCTTAAGTAAAACATTATGAATATATCCACCGGCCATTTGTCCTACAATACCAGCCAAAGACGCTGTAGATGATCCTTCAAGAGTAATATTTTCAAATGTTACATTTTCAATTGTACCATTCTTAAGCTTATAGAATACAGCATTACCCTTCTTTTCCTTTGAAGCAATCTTGATATTCTTAATTGTATGACCATTACCATTAAATAAACCACCAAATGGTTCTGTATTAGATGCAGACCAATTATATCCTGTAAAGTCTAAATCAGCAGTTAATAGATAAATAACAGTTGAACTAGCCTTTGAATTAACTAAATCAAAGAACTCATCCTTTGTATTAATATTTTGAGTTGTAATCTCCTTTGAATATACAGTTGGTGATTCAATTGTATTTTTCTTATTATTAACACACACATGAACAAAATATCCATCATTATTTGGCATCTCATAGATTGAAGATAATGTTTCATCTGTAATATCAAAAGCCTTACCATTAGCTACAACTGTAGCGGCTGTTTCTTGTTCATTTTTAGATGTATAAACATACATTGTACCTAAAATGTTAGTAAATGAAGCAGAAACCTGAACACCATCACGAGATACGTTAACATCCATATTAGGTTTGCCTTCTATATCAGTTGCAATATCAATTTCAGCTTCCTCAGAAACTACATAAACATAGAATGATGTTTCTAAAGTTTCATCACTAATTAATGATTGAACTGTATAAACGATCTTATATACACCTGGTAAAGATGTATAAACCTTAGAAATTTCATAATAATTTCCTTCTTGGAAATCCTTTGATGAATTTGCAAACAAAATTTTGTTTTCTACAACATAATCAACATCCTTAATTAATGTTTCACCAGAATATGACGAAGCATTTAATACTGAAACCTCTGGTAATGTATATTCACCAAATTGTGTTAAGATATAACGATTATCAAATCCTTGTAGAGAACCAATCGTTGGAATACTACGTTTTACATTTAAATCAAAATTCTTTTGAACTGATTTACCACCATAAGAGATTGTAGCTGTAAGAGTAACCTTAACATCCGCTTGACGATCACGATTTACAATTCCTTCAATGAAGGTTACACCAGAAACTGATGTATTTGTCTCATATTCATTTGGATTATTAGCTTTAGGCTTACCACATTGAATAACTAATTCATTAGATGATGACCATGTTACATCGCAATTATTAACCTTCGTAATTAGGTTTACATTTTGATATACGGCATTTTCATTACACATTATTTCAAGTACATCCTTAGCACCTGCAAGGACTGTATCTATATCGTCAAGTTTTCCTTCTTGATCATTTAATCCATAATGATCATAAGCATCCCAAGATGTTTCATTTAACTTAGCACCAATTTGCTTACCATCACAATATGTAAGTAAATCAGAATTCTTAACATTAAGCATATCCTTCATATTTAAAGAATTATCAGCATTTCTCAATAACTTATGTAACTGTCTATTTCCATTTGGATTATAACCAAATGTTACAGATTCAAAAATATCATCAGACATATTATTATAAGCACGTCCAGCCTTAGATGCTACATAGCTTGAACCATCCTGATAAGTTGTAAATGTTGAATACTTGTTCTTTCCAACATTAAAGATTGAAGCACCAATAGAACCACGATAGGCATCCTTATTACTATAAGTAATTGTTTTATCAGTTTGGTTTGTCATATATGATAATAATCCATAATAATTATTATATGATTTTTCATCACGGGCTAAATCAAAATTATTTGAAGTATTACTATTAGGAGTAACCTCACCTGTTTCAGGATTAAATGATACAGAGTTATTATAAGCTGTACAATTTCTTAATGATAATACACCTGGATTTGAGTTATCACTAAAGCCATGTAATCGGTTATTAAATGCCATACAGTTTTCAACAATAACATTACCCTCCATTACAGATCCACCTAGCTTAAAGCCAATTCCATCACCATCACGAGTGGCATATGATGCATTAGTTTCTTTAGCTAGCATTTTAGCAGTAGTTGTAATTGTTGTAACTCCATTTTCATTTAAATCACTATCATCAGGAGTTGCCGTTTTATCAAGTAACCATCCATTTTCAAATGACACACAATTTTTTATAATTGTCGTACCTACCTGACCTGAATCTGATTTAGCATATAAATCCCATCCATCATCAGAATTACGGTATGCAATACAGCCATCAAACACATTACCCTCACCAGTAGTTAACTTAGCGGCAAAGCCATCGGCATTTTCACCATATGATTGATAATCATAATTATTATATGATGTACAATTTTTAATTAAATTATTATGAGGCCAATCCTTAATATTTGTTAAATCAGATGAAGCACGACCAATCTGTAAGCCTGTATCCTGATTTTCGTGGAATGAACAATTTTCAACAATATTATAAGAACCAGCTATATAAACACCATTATCACCAGCACCTTTAACATCAAAACCATATAAATGCCAGTAATCAGCATTGATTTGAACTCCACGTGATGTACCAGCAATATTCTGCTGTGAAAAATCAAGAGTTACATTAGCATTGTCATCTGCCTTAACCGTAATCATATGTCCTGAAGCACCATTTTGGGTTTTATCAATTAAAATACGTTCTGGAAGATTATATGTTCCATCAAGTAGTATTAAAGTATCTCCAGCTTTAAGCTTATTAAAACCTGTTCTAATATCAACAGGGGATCCTTTAGTTCCATTTGCACTTGCTACACCATTAGGTGAAGCATAATAGGTTTCATTTGAATAAACAATGGTATTATTGTTATTACTTTCTGTAGTTGTTGTCTCACTTGTAGTCTTATCTCCACAAGAGGCTAAAACTAATGCAATACCTGCTAATGGTAAGGCTAATATTAATTTATTTTTCATTATTTATTCCTCCTACCTATAGGTACCAATAAAGTAAAGACTTACTCCACCAGTTGACCATATATAATATGTACCAGAATTTTCTACCTCAAAGCTAAATCTTTGAAGATTTGTACCAACTTTATATGTGCTAATAACATTTCCATCAGCATCGTATAAACCAATTTCAGAGCCTTCCTGACTAGCAGCAACAACAGTAATCTTCTTATCTCTTACAACATCAAATGTAATTGAATACTCATCACGCGTACCTGCTCCATCTAAGATTAAAGAACGGGCAAATGCTTGACATCCACATGATTGACTATCAGCAGCTACCTTATAACCCTTTTTAACTGTAAAGTTATCTAAGATAGCATTCTCTGCAACAGGAGTTTCACTAATTGCAAGGACTCCAGCATTAAATACCTTTGATGCCTTAACAACTTCTACTGTTCTAGTAGCTGTTTTAGTTACACCGTTATAAGTAAATGAAGCGGTAATAATATCTGTCTTAGCTTCAGATGAATCAGGGAATTTTTCTTTAAGGTCAGTTGTATAGCCTTCCTTAATAATTTCAGTTACACCCTCTTTATAGCTTACCTCTACTTCCCAGTTTGATATATCAATATCTGAATATTGCAAGAATGTTGAGGTACCTTTTGTTATTTTTATTGATTCCATATTTAAAATAACGCTAGCAAAGAAACACGTTTCTACCTCACAGCTTCTTGTAATACCATCAACAGTATAATCCTCTTTAAATGATACACCAATTTCATAATCGCCACGCTTTTGTGAATTAAAGCTATCTTTATTTAGTTTATACTCTTTATCAGTTAATACTCTTGAAGTACCATTTTCATAGAATGCAGTCACAACTAAATCTGATAAATCTAATTCTTCATTATATTTATATTGTGTTTTAGATGTTGTAGCAGTAATACCAATTACATTATTTACTGATTCTAGTATAGTTTTAACTAAAACGTGAATGCTTCTTGTTTTAGTAATACCAGCCTCTGTATAGATAATTTTAACATACTGGTCTCCACGCTTATTAGCATCAAAAGTTGATTCATCCCAAGTATAATTAGTAACTTCCTTACTATTACCATTTTCATAATTTGCTTTAACTACTAATCCTGTTAAATCAAGTTTTTGACCTTCATAATAAGTAGTTTTCATTTTATTTGAATCTAGCGTAATACTTGCAAGTGAATCGCTATTTGGTTCAACAATTCCACTTGATTCAGAATTATCACCACATGATACAACACCAAGCATTGCAAGTCCTATTAGAGGAAGTGCAAGTAACCTTCTTTTTTTCATATTTATTTCCATCCTTATTTAAGAATAAAGGGTAAGGCTTAAATATGCCATACCCAATATATTCAATTTTTATTATTCAGCCTTTGTAGCTTCAATTGAGCCAAAAAGAATTCCACCTTTTTCAGCGTATAGTTTATATGTACCAGCTTTAAGAGTAACTTTTACAACTGTTCCATCTATGAGTTTTTCTCCAGCATCAGAAGTTTTAGACACTTTTCCAGTTGATATAACAGTTCCATTTGCATCAGCAATTGTATACACCTTATTATTTCCAGAAGCATTAAGTACGAATATAACTTCAATATCTTGTTTAACAACAATATCAATTCCTGTATCTTTTAATTCTCCTTTACTATTAACAAATGCGTCTAATTTAAGATAATTAATACCATTTGATGTAGTTATTGATTTAGAATCATTTCTAGCAGTAATTTTAACAAGCTCATTATCAATTAAATCTAAACTAGTTAACTTAGAACTTGAAACTTGACTATTATCAATGGTGTATTTCATATGTCCATCCGCAGAGATAACACTAATTTTATGTGTCTCACTATAATCTTGATATGATAACTTCATATATACTGTACCAACTGATGCAAACGCATTTGTCGCAGTATCAATTAAAGCTGTACAATCAGCATCACTATAGAACTTAGTTGAATAGCCTTCTACTGTACTTAAAATTGTTTCATTATATTTAGACCAATCAGCATCAGTTCCATCAGTATAAGAAACAATTAAGCTTGATTGATAGCTTGTTGTACCTTCAGCTACTGTATCTACATATTCAAATTTTCTTTCTTTTACCTCAAGTATTGTAATATCATAAGTTGTTGTCTTAGACGCATAAGTTAACTCAACTTTATATGTTCCCTTTGTTAAGGTTGTAAATGATGATGTTACATCAGTTTCGCCATCTAATACTTTATAAGTAATCTTTTCTGCATCATAAGCAATATCTTGAGTTAATGTATCACTATCTGTTGTAGTAATAGTTAAACCTGAAAGTGAAATTTCTTCGCCCTTTTTGTATACTTCTTTTGCATGATCTTTAACTTCAATCTTATCAAGAGTTGCATTTGGATTAATTACTTGAATAACATAAGTATCACTATGGCCTTTAGCAGTTACTTTAAGAGTTTTTCTTCCAACAGTTGTAGTGTCAACTGCAGAACCATCTTCATTAGTTATTGTATAATCAGATGAATCAAGTATATCCCATACACCGTAATTATTAAGACCTTTTACTACAAGACCAGTTGTTGCAAATTCATCACCTTTATTAAAATCAGTTTTTGCATTAGATGTATCAACCTTAATCTCAGAATACGTTACTGATGATGCAGGAACCTCTGTTTCAAATTCAATACCGTAAATATTAATTCCCTTACTTTCGCTATATACATAATATTTTCCTGCTTTTAGTGATACCGTTTGTTTTTCCATAGCATCAGCACAAGATAATTTTTTAGTATAAGTTCCACCATCTGTTATAGCCAATGTTCTAGTTTCTGATGAAGAACCAGACCTTGCAAAAATATTTACATCTGCATCTTTTTCCAATTCTAAAACAACGACTATTACATTAGTAACATTGCCATTACTATCAAAATCAAGACCAGTTGCGCCACTACCTAGAGCACTACCATTCAATTTTAATCTAGTAGTAAAATTATATCCTTCAATCTTATTATATTTATTTGCTTCAATTGTCACTTTTCCAAAAGAAGAAGCTAGAACTGAAACCTTGTTTCCGTTTGCATTATATAATTCCTTATTTTCAGTAATGTTACCAGCTGTATTATTAGCAGGATCAAACATTGTAACTAGCTTATATTGCTTCTCTTGTACAGTAATTGCATAATAATTATCCTTACCACCACAAGTTACATATACATAATATGTACCTGCTGTTGCAATATTTGTAACCTCTTTAGTACCATCTTCATCACTATAAATTTTATAAGTGACTTCATCAGCAGTTGCTGTTTCTTGAGTTTCATCATTATATGTTTTAGTTACTACAACACCATCAAATGAAAATTCCTCTCCTACTAAATACTCAGTCTTTCCACCTGAAATACTAATACTCTTTACAACCTTTTGAGCAGGAGTATTTGTTGTTGATGACTGATTTGGAGTCGTTGTAGTTGTTTGACTCGGAGTAGTTGGAACAGGTGTTGGAGTCGGAGTAGTGGTTGCTCCACCACCATTCTCTGTTGGGGTTGGAGTAGGACTTGGAGTAGTTCCACTTCCTGTATTATTATTACATGCGGCTAAGCCTAAGCCGGCTATTCCTAAAATGGCTAAACTGCTTAAAACCTTCAATTTATTTCTTCTCATTTAAATTTCCTCTCTTTTCTCTTTGGCATTTTTTGCCTAGTAAACGCTTTCATTATAAAACATTATGAGAGCGTTTTCAATAGTATTTTAATATTTTTTCAAACAAAAAAAATGAAGCAGTACCTTAAATACCACTTCATTATTAATACTCTCCATTAAATTCTATGAAAATTTAATAGAAATATAACTATTCACTTCTTAAAGCCTCAACAGGGTCCTGATGAGAAGCCTTTGATGCAGGAAGTGCACCAGAAAGAACGGTTAAAAGAACCGATAAAGCAATCATAGTAATTGCTGTTGTAGGGCTTAAAAGCATTATATTAGGAATACCTGATAATGTTTCTACAATTAAATTCATAATACCCTGTAGTAAATATGTAACGGCAACACCAAATACACCACAAGATAAGCCTGTCATAATTGTTTCAGCATTAAATAGATTATTTACATCCTTCTTACGTCCACCAAGAGATCTAATAACACCAATTTCCTTAACTCTTTCAACAACAGATACATAAGTAATTATTGCAATCATTACACAAGAAACAACTAAAGATAAGCATGTAAAGGCAATTAAAGCAATCGTAACCATATTAAGCATAGAATCAATCATAGAGATAATCAAAGATAAATTATCCGTATATTTAACCTCTTTACGATCTTTATATGTTAAAACCTTATCACCAACAGTTATATCATTCAAGCCATTCCAAGCATCTAAATACTCAAGTACTTTATCCTTAGTTTTAAAATCAGTTGGATAAATAGAAATATCCGTTGCAAGTGAAGAGCCACCTACGTTATTAATTCCCAAGGTAAAGGCAAGCTTTGACACATCAACTGCATTACCACTCATCATTGATGACAAACTTGAACCACCTGTTGTACCAAGAATTTTAAAGCTAGATTGAGCCTCGCCATCATATTCATAACCTAAATTATAGAATACTCCTTCTTCTAAAGATGGAAGTAAGCTTGGCTCCTGTATATATTTAATTGGAACGGAAATTTCATTATTATGATTCTTCATATAGTTTACAATTTTACTGCTTTTAGAATCTGATAACATACGCTCTGTAAATGCTTTTGTATAATAAAAGCCTGTTTTTAAGCAACCATATGATACATCATCCTTTGGTGTTAAAATACCAACAACCTTAAGCTTATGCATATCACTTCCTGCTACATCCTTAGCATTATAATTATATTGGAAAATACCTTCCTTATATGATGTTTGAATATATGCGTGATCATTATCAATGTAATAAAATTCATGATTTAATAGTTCATCGTAAGAGAACTTATCTTTATCAAGATTACTATTATAATTTTCATCATTTGTAGCCTTGTATGCAATATTTAAAAATTCATCTTGTGTATAATAACCAAGCTCTGCAAGTAAAATATCTGTTAAAGTTTTATCATTATCAAGGACAAGCATAACCTCATCATATGATGTAGCAATACTACCATGAATATCATATTGACCCCTAATATAATCCGTATTAGATAATGATTGTCCTACAGGTGATGACATTGAAGAAATAACACTTACAAAATCCTTAAGTGATGTTTTGCTTAAAAGCTCTGTATAGGTAGCTGTTATAGCAGTAACTGATCTTAGATTATCACTTTCATTTTTACTATGAACATTATGAGTTGTATAAATATTATTTGTAATATCTATTCCATAATTGAAATTAATATCCGCTGCATAATCAGATGGCATAGCCTTTAAATAATTAATATAATCCTCAGTTATATCATTTTTAATTTCCGCTTCACTCATTTGAGCATATTTTTTAGCCATATATTCAACCATTGAATTTACATTAACATAACCATTTTCATCAATAAACTGTTTCTTCTCATCATTTGTCATCATACTCATTAAAGAGGAATAATCCAAACTATTTTGAGAAACCTTAATAGGATTACCTGATAGCATGTCATTTTGCATATCTTTAATATAAGTTTTAACACCATTAGACACCGCAAGAACTGCTGATATACCAATAATACCAATTGAACCTGCTATAATTGTTAAAATCGTTCTTTTCTTTTTAGAAAGTAAATTCTTAAATGATAGTTTAAACGCGGTTCTAAAGCTCATTTTAGCCTTTTCAAGTGCAAAATCAGCATTTTCTGAAGTTGCCTCTTTAGCTTCATCCTCTTCACTATAAGGATTAGAATCCTCAACAATTTCACCATCAAGTAATGATACAATACGAGTTGAATACTTATGAGCAAGTTCAGGATTATGAGTTACCATAATAACTAAGGTATCCTTGCTAATTTCTTTAATAAGCTCCATTATTTGAATTGATGTTTTAGTATCAAGCGCTCCTGTAGGCTCATCAGCTAGTAAAATTTCTGGATTATTAATTAAAGCACGAGCTATCGCAACTCTTTGGCATTGACCACCAGATAGCTGATTAGACTTTTTATTATAAGAGCCTTTTAACCCAACTCGGTCAAGTGCTTCACGAGCACGTTTTTTTCTTTCTTCCTTCGTAACACCAGCAATTGTAAGTGCAAGTTCAACATTTTCCTCAATTGTTTGATGAGGAATCAAATTATAGCTTTGAAAAATAAAACCAACACGGTGATTACGATAAACATCCCAATCACGATCCTTAAATTCCTTAGTTGATTTACCAGCGATAATTAAATCTCCAGATGTATATTTATCAAGACCCCCAATTATATTTAAGGTTGTTGTTTTTCCACAACCAGAGGGACCCAATATCGATACAAATTCATTTTTTCTAAAACAAATATTTAAACCCTTAAGTGCTTCAAATTTAGCTCCCGCTACTTCATAGGTTTTCCTAATATTTTTTAGTTTAAGCATACTACTACCTTCTTTCATTTCTTAACAATTATACCAAATTTTTATAGAATTTAAATTACTTTTTTGAACTTTACATAATTTAACATACTTATTTAACAAATATGAAATATTTTAAGCGCTTACATTTTAAAAAGTATGAAAAAAGCTATAGATTTTCATACCATAGCTTTTCATTTTATATTGTTTTAATTGTACTTATTTTAATAATTCATCTTGGTATTACACATATAATATCTCCCAAGAAAGATATCATATTTATAGTCACTGGTTAATTGTTTTAGGGCTTAATTAAAACATTGTTGAGTTATAGTTTTCACCATATACTAAGAATGCAACAAGTTTATCAAAAAATCTTCTAACAAGTGACTTCTTGTTACTACGTACCATAAATCCACCACCTTCTGCTCCATCGAGCAAGTATGTATTATACTCATCTTGAGCATAAAAGTAAATAGATTTTTTAATGAAAGTGTTTTCAGGTGTTTTTTCATTTTTTACTTCATGTTTTAATTATTAAACTAATTAATTTTGCTTCCAATATTGTTCCACATAATTGTATATTTTGCTTATCAAATACTTATATGTACCATCAAAAGTTCATTCGAAAACGTTTTCATTTAATAAAACAAAAGAAAAATTAAAAAAAATCGCATTTTTCGCCTCTTTATTATAAGGGAGGGTAATTTTGAATAGTAATATAAGGAGGACATATGACATAATTAGTTTAGCAATTTAAATTCATTAAAATTCATATTTAAGGAGGGATCTATATTGAATCAAGAATTTGATGAAGATGTGTTTTATGATTTAAGATACGATGTTTATTTTAAAAACTTCTTTTTAAATAACAAGATGCTTGCAGGTTTTCTTTCCCTTCTATGGAAGACTAAGGTTAATCCTGAAGATATTACCTATGATAATACTGAATCAGTTTTGCCTTTAGGTAAAAAGATTATTTATGATGTTGTAGCTAATGTTACTCTTCACGAAA
>OIZF01001476.1_pt1 | contig 13557 bp, 10 predicted proteins | sample 1588471 | NCBI WGS metagenome assembly OIZF01 (sample SAMN03283279) | human gut metagenome | biome: human-associated habitat; material: feces | host: Homo sapiens | place: Peru | collected 2012
AAAAGAGATCTTTCATTATTTATGATATTATTATCATCATTAATTAAAAGTAACTCTTATGAAAGTGAAAATGAAATAAGAATTGTATATTTTAAATATGATATTGAAAATAAAGAAAATGAAAACATTGATTATTACATAAAACATACACCATTTGGTAATTTATTAAGTCCATATATTTCTTTAGAAGGAAGTAATGAAGAATTTAATGATATCATAGAAAAAATCATTATCTCACCAGCTACTAAAAATTTACCAATAAATATAAATATGTATAAAAATACATTAAAGGAATATTTATTATCGAAAAAATATTATAAATCATCTAAATCAATAAGTTATTCTAAACATAATATACGTTGGTAATACATATCATATGAATTAGAAAGATGGTAATTATAATAACTGTCTTTTTAGTAAGCACCAAATAAAATAGTGTATTTAAAAAAGTTAATTGAATTGATACAATGATATAAAATTTAAAGCTATAATCTGGTGTATAGCTATATTTTCATTGTTTTAATTTGTACATACAAGCAATAAAAAATAGAGGATGCTCTTATTTCGGACATCCTCTTAAGTTTTTATTGATATAGTTTAAAATATTCCAATGGTTTTAAAATCCATTGCCCATTATTTCTCCAAGGTAGTTCAACTTGACCATTTTTGGACATATATATACTATTAAATGTTAGAGTTTCTTCGCGGTCTTTATTATTAGTTGTCCAAATAACTTTTAAGTCAATTTTTGACATAGAACAACCACTTTCAATAACGTCAACAATTTCATAAGTTTTTAATATTTTATTTTCAAAAAGCTTTCTGCACTCCCCGGCTCTAGCACTGGGTGTTTTTTTGAATCAAACAAGAGTTTAAGATAATTTGATAATTTACCATAATTTTTATTTTTCCAAGTTTCTAACATTTCAATAACGGGTATTACATATGGATAATCTTTATAATCATTTTTTGTTCCATAGCTAGGAATATCAACACCTACCACAATTTCTCTGGCTTTCCATTCGGCTATTTCTGCTTTCTTTTTTTCATTTTCATTAATTTCTCTTATTGTATCTATAAAAGAAATCGGTTCTGTTGATTTCTTGTATTCTTTTTTTCTTTTTGATTCACTTTCTTTCATTCTCATCCAATCAGCAACTGCAAACATGAGCGAAACACATTTACATTAAACATATTCATTAGCATAATTTAAATCACGACCATGTAAAATACCATTTCTATATGGTAGTGTTATTTTTTCAGTAGTTGTTTTCTTTCGAGAAGCATTAAAGATGTCTTTTAATTTTTGTAGACCATTACTACATCTTACTAAACAATCCCATGCATCCAATGAAGTTTTTTCTGCAAAGAATCCTTTCTCTTTTGTGAAATCATTTACAGCACCATCAATAATTATCAGTCCAAGTGGAACACTGGCATAATATCTTTTAGCAAAGTGATCATCAAAAAATTGATGAATTAAATCATAACGTATTGAAAATGCTTTTGAACTACTTGGGAGAAACATTATGACATCTTTTATTTCATTTTGATAGTATTCTATCAGTACTTGTTCAGCAGCATCAATTCCATTTTTTTCATAGACATTATTTGCTTTTTCTAATATTTTAGAATTCATACTATCATATGCACACCATCCTCTATCAGAAAATCTATCATTGAAATTTTCTATTTGATTGCGCATATTCTTTGCTTGATTTTCTAGCTTTTCTAATTCTGACTTTAGTTCAGGTTTTAAATTAACTAGCAATTTAAAACCTTCTATTTGTTTTTCTATTTGATTAAGTGAAATTAAATTTTTAGTCATTTTATATAAGCTCCTTTTTTTATATTTTAATAAAATAATAGAAGAGAGTATTTGTGTTTTTATGATAAGATATTTATATACTACTTTGGGAGATGAGTTAATGATGAATAGATATGAAATGATAATACAAATTGAAAAGTATTTTGAAAAGATCGAACACAGCATAGATTTCTACAATAAATCAGGGTATACAGATGTTAATACTTTCCTTGAAAATACGTACTGTGGTTTATTAAATTTAGTATATGACTATGATTTAAAAAATGCAAATGAAGAGAATCTTAATCAACAGGCTTATGATTTAATAGATAGAAAGAATAAAATATGTTTTCAAGTAACATCTACCAAAACACGAAATAAAATTAAAAAGACATTAGATAAATTTGAAGAAATAAATGAATCTAAAACATATCATATAAAGATAATGATAATGGGTAAAAAAGCAAATTATAGAAAGAATTTTGATTATCATGAATCAATTTCTTTTGATAAGAATGAAGATATTATAGATAATAATGATTTGTTCAAGAAAATTAACTACTGTGATATAGAAAAAATAAATAAGATATTACTTTATTTGAAAAGGGAAATAGATGGATCTGATTTTAATGTTGATTTAAACAATTATGTAAAAAAAGAGAATATTCCAATTGAATTCTTTACAAAGAGAAGAGTATTTAAAAATGATAAACAAGTACATTATTTTGGTAAAGGCATAGATATTGATGAATTAATAAAGAAGAAAGAAAATATATTTTTAATAGGTGATGCTGGGAGTGGGAAAAGTGAAGTATGTAAGTATTTATTTAATATGATAAATAAAGAAGAGTTCAAATTTTCACTTTATTATAAATTGTTAAATTATACAGGAGAAAGTATTGAAAAAATAAAGGAAGAGCAATTTCAAGATTTGCCAAATCGATTTGTTGCTTTTGTCTTTGATGGATTTGATGAAATTTCAGATAATTATAAGTCTGTTTTTATTAAAGAGATGAATAAATTTATATCAAACAATGAAAATACATTGATTATCATTTCTAGTAGATATAATTTTTATAATGAAGACGATAAATGGCTAAATAATTTTCAAAAATATTTCATAGCACCATTTGATAACAACAATATAAAGGAATTAGCAGAATATTATAAGATTGATTATATAAAATTTATGAATCAAGTAAATAAACATTCATTTGATAAAATCGTTTATAATCCGTTTTATGTTAAATACTTGATAAACTATTATATTGCACATCATAGAATACCTATAAAAAGTGAATTAATTGATAGTATTATTGAAGAATCTTTTACAAGAGATGAGGAAAAATACGAGACAACTCAACAATTAAGCGAAGATAAGAAAAAATTAAAAAAAATATTAAAGCTATTATCAATAAGTATGGCGATGTTAGAAAGAAATTACATAACAAACGATGAATTTGAATCTTTGATAAATAATAAAAATGACAGAAAATTATTAGATCATTGTAGCTTATGGGTCAATGATAAGAATAAAAAAATGTTTTTGCACAATTTATTCTTTGAATATTTAGCAGCTCAAGAACTTTCACATTTAGAACAAGAAGAAATTAAAAAAATGGTATGCTATGAAAATGATATGTTTAATCCTTATTGGATTAATATTTTCAAGTTTTATTTGGAAAGTAAAAATGATGATGTTTTATTAGATTGGATAATTGATTTGTATCCTAATTTTATTCTTTATCTTGAAAAAGAAAATGTTGCTTTAGATAAAAGAAAACAAGTATTCAAAAAAATATTTAAATATTATGAGAAAAAAAGAACATGGCTACCAGATGACATTTATAGGAATCAAAATTTTTTCGACTTGATTCAAGATACAAACATTACGGAATATTTATTGACTAAGCTAACAAAGAGTAATCATTTTACAACGATTTATAATGCACTTGTTTGTGTATCTTTTATGAGTGAATATAACAATAATGTACAGAAAGTTAAATTGAATTTAATAAATATAGCTACTTCTGATTACAGTATTGGTTCAAAGAGGTTAGCAATACTAATATTATCTCAGCATAAAATGATAACAATTGAAGAAATAAAAAAAATCGAAAAAGCAAATTCAAATGAAGTAAATAAAAAAATGATTAGTTCTTATTACGCTTATTTTGAAACTAATCGATTAGATGATAATAATATAGATTATTTTTTGCATTTTTTACATTTAGGGACTAGAAATTTTGACTATTCAGTGTTTAATTGTTTAAAAGCTATTTTATTAAATATAAAGCATGAAAATGTAGTATCTAAAATAATTGATTTTTATGAAAATGAAAGTTTAATAACAATAAATGAAGACTATATCGAAAACATATGTCATTCTATACAAAATTTGAATATTGATAATAGTAAAAAATATAATTTGTTTTTGCGATTAATTAGATTATTTGTAAATAATTATTCTCAAAAGAATGTGAATATAGTTTTAAAATATATGAAGAATAATAAATTTAAACTAAAACTATTTGATGAATATTTAAATTCACAAGATTTAATGTATATTTTTGGAATAAGTAATTTGATAGATAATGAGTGTTTAGAATATTTTTATAATAAATATTCTAATAAAAGGTATCCTGATGAGTTAGTTAGAGATTTTTTGTTGACTTATTTTGATGATTTTGGTGTTTCTTATTATTATCAAAAAATCAATAAGCTCTATTTAGAAAGAACAAATGAAAATATTATTAGAATAAAAAAAGAAAATTCACATAAAAATGAATTGCGTCTAAAAGAGATAAAAGAATATTTAGATTCCATTTTTGATAAAGAAATATTTAAAAGAAATATCAAAGAGTTTTTGCTTAAAAATGAGATAAATAATTTATGCAATAAAGATCAATTAAGACATATAAGAAGAAAATTAAAAAGTGAAAAAGAAATTTTATTATGCAATTTCTTAATAAATGAAATGTTAGAAAGAAAGGACATGTTCATTCAGTTGCATAGTTTAGAATGGGAAAAAGTTATTTTATATGAAACATACCATCTCATGGATGACAATAAAGGATTTTCTTTATCATCAGAACAAAAAGAACGAATATCAAATATTTGTTTAGAATGTTTAAAGAACTATTCTTTTAAAGATTATGCAAAGAATGAAAGAAATGGTAATTATAAAAATTTAATGCTTTATTTTTGTTTGTGGTATTTTAAAAGAAAATTAGATATTGATTATCCAGAACATGTGCTACTAGACATGTTAGAAGTTGATTTTTCTTTTATGGCTGGTACAGATAATAGTATTGATTATATAATAAATGCCGTATCAGAAATCAAAGTAAGAGAAAGAATTATCTATAATTTGGGAAATAAGTATCTATCTAATGGTGTGTTAGAAAATCATATAAAATATTGTATAGATCATCATGTTTCTGGTTTAGACAAAATTATTGAAAAATATTTGAAAGACAAAAAAATATATAATAAAAATTTATTAGTCGATTATATTTTAGAAAATAAAGATATTAATTATATAAAAGAAAATTTATTAGATAAATTAGATTTTGAAACACAAATTAATTTTATAGATAAAATATATGAAGAAAATCCATCTTTAATAATGGATTATATAAAGAAAAAATGTAGATACGCGAAGAATGAAAAGAAAAAGAATATATATTTGTATTATTTAATAAAAAATAAAGATATATACGGTTTAAATAACTTTTATAAATTGTTAAACAAAAAAATGTTTTATGATGATAATCAATTTACTTATAGTAAATCACTTTCAAATGCTTTAAGTATGGTAGACAGTATAGATTGTCTAGATATCGTATTGAAAATATATTTGCTTTGTTATGATGAAAAGTTTGTAAGCAAAGGTTTTCATACACTTATTCAGGGATGTCGAGATGCCTTTGTTCAAATGGCACTTTCAGATGTTTCAAATGGTACAAATATAGTAGTAATAACTCAATTAGAAGAATTCATTAATGCACACTCTGAAATAGAAACAATTGGGTTTACAAATTATACAATTGATAAAATAAAACTTGAACATAATTTAGAAAATCATAAAGAAAAAAGTATTAATGAAGTTATTAATCTCGTAAATAAGTTATTTGTTGAAGAGAAAAATACTGGATTACAATACTAAAATCATTGTATCAATAATGTTTAAGTACAAATATAAATTAGGAGGAAACAACATGACTACAGCATAAATGGTTCTTCTATAAGAAGTGGATATACATACATTATTTGGATCATGAACAATATGATTTTTCAAATTGTTAGCAAAAAAAGAAAACTTAGAACAATTAAATAATACATTAGGGATTACTTTAGATGAATATTCTCCTGCCTAATCTATAGGCAGGATTTTATTTATATGATAATATAGGGACAAGGTGATAGAGATGTTAAATAGACAAAAGAATGATTATTATTTTAATATATTTTTAAATCTTGCACGTGCGATGTATATGCAGTTAGAGAAAGATTGGGATAAGGAAGCTAAGTTATGTGGGATTTCTTATGCTCAACAACATGCTTTATGGTTATTACATGTTCAAGATGGTTTAACTTTAGAAGAGTTAGGCAATATTGCTATATGGAATAAGAGTACAACTTCTGCATTGATCAGTCGTTTAGAGAAAAAAGGGCTTGTTGAAAAAAGAAAAGATGAAGGAAGTCGTTTAATTCGTATTTATTTAACTGAAGAAGGTTATAAAAAGATTGATGAAAGTACGAATACGAAGGAATGTATTGAATATATGGGATTGTTTAAGGATAAAGAGGAAGAGGATGTTGTTCGTGTTTTATCTTTAATGAAGGAATTAGTGGATGAGATTCATCAAGGAAAGAATCCTGATTTTAATACATTTATTAATGAATATTCACAAAACTTATTAAAATAGTATTGTATGTATTATGTGAAAGTGTTATCATGAATATAAATTCGTTAGCGAATTTATATTTTTTTAATTTTATATTCGTTAACGAATATAAGGAGGGAAAAGGAATGAAATTATTTGAACCAATTAAAATTGGAAATGTAGAACTCAAAAACAGAGTTATCATGGCTCCTATGGAAAACGGGATGGCCGAAGTAGGAACAGGTGAAGTAACAGATCGTATCATCGCTTTCTTTGAAGAAAGAGCACAACATAATATTGCGATGATTATGCCAGGTTCTATTGGTGTATCACCAGAAGGAAGAGGATTACCAACTCAATTATCATTATTTGATGAAAAACAAGTAGCTGGTCATAAAAGATTAGTAGATGCGATTCATAGTAAAGGTTCTTTAGTGGCTGCACAATTATATCATGCTGGTAGACAAGCAAGTGAAGCCATTACTGGATTAGATCCATTAGCCCCTTCAGCAATTCCTTGTGGAATTTTACAAAATCATCCAAAAGAAATTACTTATGAACAAATGGATCGTATTAAAGAACAATTTAGACAAGCTGCAAGATGGTCTATTGAAGCAGGATATGACATTGTAGAAGTTCATTTTGCTCATGGTTATTTATTACATTCATTTATGTCAACTCATACAAATCATCGAACAGATGAATATGGTGGAAGTTTTGAAAATAGAATCAAATATCCAATGGATGTTTTAAAAACTGTTATTGATGAAGTGAATGGAGAAGTGCCTGTACAAATCCGTGTAAGTGTAGATGAATATGTAGATGATGGAATGAAATTTGAAGAAGTCAAAACAGTTTGTCATTTAGCTAAAGAAATGGGTGTAGCTTCTATTTCTTTATCAGCAGGATGCTATGATGCTGTTGAATATGCAATTCAACCAATGTTTATTCCTCAAGGATTTATTATACCTTTTGCTAAAGAATTAAAAGCAGAAATTGATATTCCTGTTATTGTTGCAGCAAGATTAAATGATGCACATTTAATTGAAAACGTTGTTGAAAATGATGAGGTAGATATTGTTGCTATTGGTAGAGGTTTAATTGCTGATCCATTATTAATAGATAAAATTAAAGCACATGATTATGATAATATTCGTTATTGTATTGCATGTAACCAAGGATGTATTGATCGTGTACTTGGAGGAATGCCTGCTCATTGTATGGTCAATCCTGTAGCTGGTGAAGAGTTAACTTGTAAGTTAAAAGGAAAATCTGATAAAAAAGTAGCAATTATTGGTGCTGGTCCTGCCGGAATGGAAGCAGCAATTACAGCGGCTCAAAGAGGTATGAAAGTTACTGTTTATGAAAAAGGTGAATTAGGTGGGAAATTTAAAGCACTATCTACACCACCTGAAAAAGATACATTTATGATGTTTGATCGTTATTTAGTATCTCAAATGAAAAAATATAATATTGAAGTCATCAATAAAGAAGTAAAAGCTGATGATGAATTTGATGCTGATACAATTATTCTAGCAACTGGTTCAAAACAAATTGTTCCACCAATTCAAGGAATTAATCAAGAATTTGTTTTACAGGCAGAAGATGTATTAGAAAATCAAAAAGAATTAAAAGGAAATGTTGTCGTTATTGGTGGTGGTTTAGTAGGAACTGAAACTTGTAAGTATTTAGGAAATCAAGGAGCTCATGTTACATTAGTAGAAATGAAAGATAATATTGCTGATGGTATTGGAGCTACATTTATTGGACATACGTTTGCAAAACTTGCTGAGTATCAAGTAAATGTAAAAACAAATGAAACAGTAAAAGAAATTAAAGATCATGAAGTTGTTTTATCAAATACAACTGTTCCATGTGATTATGTTGTTATTGCAGCTGGATATAAATCAAGAAATGAACTTGCTGAAGAATTATCTAAAAAATATGATGTAAAAGTTGTAGGAGATGCTTCATCACCTAGAAGAATTCTAGATGCTACAGCAGAAGCCTATAATATTGTCAATGAATTATAAAAATAATAATATAAAATGAACCATTCAAAATGATTGGTTCATTTTATTATGAGCTTTTATTGGAAATTCCTTTACCTAAATAATCAGTTAGGATTTATTTTTAATGTATATATAATAATTAATAATTCCAAATATTTTTTTATTGCTTAATTTTTCTATTATTATACTAATCTTGAGAAAATCCTATAGAATCTGATTATTATAGCGTTGCTGATCAATAATTCCGATTTGCCTTGATCATCAATTCTAATACACTTGATCAACTATTCTGATTAGGTTGACCAATCATATGACATAAACTCCTTTTTTATAAAATTAAAATATAGATAAGCATTATATCTACAAAATATTTACATTTATTTATATTAAAGAAAACTACTAAATGTGAACAAGAAAATAATCGAAATATTTTTAAAAGCAGGCTTTACTGTCATCATTTAATTAACATGGTGCATGAAGAATGCTGAAATATTCAAAATTCTAGTAGATTCCTAAATTTATTCGATATTTTGGTGAAGAGGACTTATTCAACGTATTTGCCAGGCTTTCCTACCGTAATACTTAAGTCCTATGTTCTCGATTTGATATTGCAGGATGGCATGGAGAAAACTTGGTTGAGGTTCTTTAGCTGATATCTCACAGCAAGGATTTTTTAGATGCTCAACCTAATTGGAATAATCAATTTAAAAATGATTAAGTGAAATAAATGATTTTTTTTAGAAAGGAGGGATAACTTATGGATGAAAACAATATTTCAGTTGAAGAAGTCATGAAGATAACTCATAAGAGTAGAGAGTTCATCATCAATGCTATTCAACAGGGATGCTTTCCAGGAAGTGTTGCGATATCTAACAAAAGAAGAAACGTACATATTCCAAGAAAAGCTTTTGAAGATTATATGAATAAATTCAGTAGAAGTCCAAGTGAGCAATTAATTATTGCATTACTTAATTCTTTAAACGAAAAAAAGGGCTAGTTATCAAAAGATAAGTGTATTAAAAACGTACACAATAAAATGGCACTTTTATAGTTTTATTAAAATAATATGTATTTTTGAGATAGTACTAATAGGAAACCATGTGATGTTTTATTTGATATTATGAATGATGCTTTTTTATCATAAAATATTTTATAAATTATAATCTATTTTTATGGAAAATAAAAACGTAAAACACGTTGATAATTTATTGAAAAGTGGATAAAATAATAATGTAAGAAAATAAAAACGTAAAATATGTTTTTATTTGAAAGGAGAATGGACAATGAAAATACTTCGTATTACAGCAAAAGGCTTTCCACTATTTAAAGAAAACTTAGATATTTGTTTTTATACACAACAACGTGTAAACGAAGATGATAAAGAATTTTTGTATAGAATGGTTGATCATTATTACCTTCACTGTGCTAATGCTTTTATTGGAATTAATGCTTCGGGAAAAACATCTGTGTTAAAAGTTGTTAATTTGGCTATGAACATTATAAATAATGAACCTATTAATCATATAGAAGCTAAAGAGATTCTTGGAAAAACAAATGAAGCAATATTATGTATTTATTTTTTTGATAATCAAGAAAAAATATGTTGTTTAGAAACAATAATAAGTTCAATTAAAACAAAAACAAATGAAATTGAATATTTTATTCAATCTGAAAGATTGTGGGAAAAATCAATTTCTAGTGTTAAATCAAAAAAATATTTAACAGACTTTACGGGTATAGAACCTATAGCAGTACGAAGTAATAATGAAATGTATCTATCAGATGATGTAAGTTTCATCATTGCACATAATAAAAAATATAATGATTCAATAGAAATATATAGTTTACTTTCCTATACAAATGTAAATGTTTTACCATTTACAGAAAATATTCCATTAGAAGTAATAGCATTTCTTGATCCGACAATTGAAAAATTGTATTTTGAAGAAACAGATAATAAGACTTTTATTCATTTAAAGTTTAAGGATGAAGATGAAATTATTTTAAATAATGCAATAGATCTTGAACATTATTTATCTTCGGGGACAATCAAAGGAATTATTACTTTTTCAATGGTAAAAGAAGTTTTAGCTACTGGTGGATATTTATTAGTAGATGAAATTGAAAATCATTTTAATAAAGAAATTGTGATGACTTTGATTAGATTCTTTATGGATAGCCATTTGAATAAAAAAGGTGGAACATTGATTTTTACAACACATTATCCAGAGTTATTAGATGAATACGATCGTAATGATGGTATTAGTATTGTAAGAAATCGAAAAGGTATTACTGTTGAAAATTTAAGCCAACTTTTAAAACGTAATGATATAAAAAAAAGTGATGCATATCAAAGTGGTATGTTAGAAGGCACAACTCCAGTTTATGATGCTTATATGCGTTTAAAGAAGAATTTAGAAACTTCAATTGATAAGTGAGGTGCTAAAAATGAACTTATCAAAATATAAAGCATGCATATGTGAGGGTGCTGGAGAAGCAGCTATTATTGATATTTTAGTTGATAATGATCTTCTAATTTTTAAAAGAGAAGAAATGTTAGATGAAAAAGTCATACGTATTAGGAGTGCAAAAAACTTTGAAGAAAGATACTTACGTAAAGGATTTAGTGATCAAATTTCTATCATAAGAATTTTAGATTCAAGAAGAGAAAATTTTCGACTTAGTAAGGCATATGCACATAAAGTAGATGTAATCAATATTATTACTGCTCCTGAAATTGAAATGTTAATTATTCATACTGAAAATATGTATAATCAATTCAAACGTTCTGGTAAGAAACCAAGTGATTTTTGTAAAGAAGATTTACGTATGCATGATGTAAAATCATATGATTTTGTAAAGGACTATTTTAGAAATCCTAAAACTTTGTTAAATGCAATTGTTGAGTATCAAAGAATTGCAAAAATTCCTAAAGGGGAATATTGTTTATTAGATTTATTAAAATAATATGTATTAAGTTAATGTATTATAAAAAATTAGCCAATCGTTATTTATCAACAGTCTAAAAGAGAACTATCGGACGTAGTTCTCTTTTGCTTTTAGAAGAATTTAAATGATTACGTATTAACTTATTTTATGAATATAATCAATTAAATCTTGTATTTCCTTTGGATAAGTTAAATGACTATTTAAAACTTTTTTACCTAACTCATAGATTAGCTTGTCTTTTGATTTAGATGAACCAATATGATAAAAGTCTTTTACTTCCTGACTACAAATAAGATTTTCTTGTCTTAATTGATTAATTAAACAAAGTCCTTCAATCGATTTAACACGACTTAAGGCAACATAGAGTTGGCCATTATCAAATGAATAAGGAATAAGATTGACTTGATCATAAGTTTGACCTTGGCTTTTATGCATTGTAATAGCGTAAGCAAGTTTTAAAGGAATTTGATAAAAAGCACCTACTTTTTCTTTAGATAAATGATTATCTTCAATATCTCCTTCTTTTCTTTTAGAAAGTACATAGTTTTCTATGGCCCATTCATGATAACCAAAGGTTACAAGTGTTTTATTTGTATCTAAAATAACAGTAACACTTTCATCTTCTAATTTATAAACTTTTCCAAATGAACCATTTTGATAAAGATTTTGTTCTGTATCGTTCATTAAAACCATCACACGAGCACCAATTTTTAAATGAAGTTCATCTAGAGTAGGTTTATCAGAATTTTTAACATCACCAACAATTCTTGAATGATAGACTTTAGCTTTGTAAGGTATTTTGGAAAGTCTATCGTGATTGATTTGTTCAGCTTTTCTATTAGTTGCTGTAAGAATAATACCATTTTCAAAAAGAGTCTTTTGACAATGCGTATTAAAATAATGAACACATGAATAATCACCAATACGTGCTTTATTCAGTTCATGAATAAATTCAGGATTCTTTTGTCGTATGACTTGTTTTAATTCAACTGTTTGAAAATTTAAATCTTGCCAGTTCGTTGATTCAAAAGCAAAACCTTTATGATAATTTTCATAAATTTCTTTTAATACTTCTAAATCATTATCTGTAGTAACAGGAGGTAGTTGGAAAAAGTCTCCAACAACGACGATTTGTTTACGAGATAATGAGTTTTCTTCTGCTTTCATAATTGTTCTTACAACAAAATCAAATAGATCAATACGACACATACTAATTTCATCAATAACAATAATGTCACTTTCTTTTACCACTTGAGGAACTTTTTTAATATGTTTGATTACTTGAGGCTCTGGAGAAACTTGAAAACAACGATGGATAGTGACACCTTGAATATTGATGGCAGCAATACCGGTAGGGGCACAAACAATAACATTTTTATTTTGTTTTTCCATTTCATTAATAAAAAGTTGTAAAACAAAAGATTTACCAGTTCCTGCGCCACCTGTTAAAAAAACGTTATTTCCAGATAATAATTGTTGATAAGCCTTATATTGATCTTTGCTTAATGATATTTTATCTTTATTTTGTTTTCTTTGATTTGTTGTTTCTTGTTTTGAATGTAATGAACTTTTTTGATTATTTTGTTTTAAATAGGCTAAAGCTTCTTTTTTAGAATCAAAGCTTTTGAATTTAGCATCTTTAAAATGATCGATTTCTTTTTGACAATCTTTCCAAGTAGTATAAATACCTGGATGTTTTCCTTTTTTTACAGCATAATATTTCATGATATTCCTCCATGTTTATTATTATGACATATTATAAAAATATTTTAAATAAAACTTGTGAAATGTTACACATAGCCTTATGTGTAACTTGTTTTTATTTTCACATGATACTAAAATATGTGTAGTTAGAAAAGAGGAGATTTAATTATGGCAAACAGATTTGTATTAAATGAAA
>OIZF01001482.1_pt1 | contig 13531 bp, 13 predicted proteins | sample 1588471 | NCBI WGS metagenome assembly OIZF01 (sample SAMN03283279) | human gut metagenome | biome: human-associated habitat; material: feces | host: Homo sapiens | place: Peru | collected 2012
GGGGAAGGCATCCACGCCGCCGAATTCCTTGAACAGAACAGCCTTGCCTTCCATGACCGGCAGTCCGGCCTCCGGGCCGATATCGCCCAGACCCAGCACGGCCGTGCCGTTGGAGACGACGGCGACCATATTGCCCTTGAAGGTGTACTTGTACACGTCATCGGGGTTTGCCTTGATCTTCCGGCAGGGCTCAGCGACGCCGGGCGTGTAGGCGGTGGACAGGTCGTCACGGGTCTTGACCTCGACCTTGCTGACGATGCCGACTTTTCCCTTGTGGCTCTCGTGCATCTCGAGAGCGGCCTGATTGTAATCCATTTTTCTCCTCCTGTTTTTTCGCTGCCTCGCCCTCTCAGACTCGCATCCGCTCGTCAGCTCTCCCAAAGGGAGAGCCTTTGCCAGCAATGACAACAAGAGCGAGCCTGTGAACGGTAAATGCAGTTTTTTTGAATCACGATACTTTTATTCTATCAAAACCCACCCCTGTTTTCCACCGTTTTCTCCTTGGATGTGAAGTGTTTTGTGGAATTTTTGCAAAAATCTTTTCTTTTTCACTTTTACCCCTTATAATAAAGGTTGTTTCTCTGCTCACCACCGGCAAAAAGCCGGTTTTGCAACACAGGAGGTATTCTTTTGAAACGTACTATCACCAAAGCACTCTGCTTCGTTTGCGCCGGTGCACTGGCCCTGTCGATGGCAGGCTGCGGCAATTCGTCCGCCAGCTCTTCCTCGTCCGCTTCCAGCGAAGCATCCAGCCTGATTTCCTTCGGCAGTGCGTCCGACTACGACTATCAGAACTTCTCTTACAGCGACGGTCTGGACGAAAACGGCTACTGGTCCGGCGTCAAGGCTCTGGACTATGTGACCCTGCCCGAGGACTACACATCCATCCCGGTCTCCCGTTCCGACGTGGAGCCGACCAGCGAGGACATTCAGGCACAGATCGACAATATCCTGAGCCAGAATTCCACCACGCAGGAAGTTGACCGCGCCGCCGCAGACGGCGATACCGTCAACATCGATTATGTGGGTACCGTGGACGGCGTGGCCTTCACCGGCGGCACTTACAGCGGTTACAGCCTCGTTCTGGGCAGCGGCACCTTCATCGACGGCTTTGAGGACCAGATCATCGGCCACAAGCCCGGTGAGACTTTTGATTTCACCGTCACCTTCCCGGAGGGTTACAGCGACTCCACCGACTCCGACGGCAACACCGTCGTCCTGAGCAACAAGGAAGCCGTCTTCTCGGTCACCCTGAACTCCATCTCGGAAGAAGTCCTGCCCGAGCTGACCGACGAGTGGGTCGACACCAACTACGGCACGAGCGACGACATCCACTCGGTCGAAGACCTCCGCGCCCTCTATCAGAAGCTGCTCTACGAGGACAACCTCCACAACGCTCTGATGAACTACCTGCTGGAAAACTCCACCTTCAAGTCCATTCCGCAGGAAGTCAGCGATTACCAGATCAAGCAGTGCCTGAACTATTACTACACCATGGCGAACTACTATGGCTATGACCTCGACAGCTTCGTGCAGACCCTGATGGGCTACGACAGTGCTGATGCCATGCTGCAGGGCCTTTCTTCCAGCATCGAGAGCTACGCCAAGGAAGCCCTGATCTATCAGGCTGTCGCCGAGACCGCAAACGTCGCCCCGACGCAGGAGCAGATCGACACCTACTCGGCCTATACCAGCACTTATGGTGCCAACTACTGCACCATGGTCGCCCTCATGGACGCCGTCACCGATACCTTGTCGGAGGGTGCAGTCGTGGAATAACCTCTCCTGAAATCTGAATAGTACAAAATCCCGAGGAGTTCAACGCTCCCCGGGATTTTTTCATGTCCGTTATTTTTTACAGCACCCCAAAGCACACCAGACCCATCACGGCGGCGACGCCGATGACCTTCGGCACGCTCATCTTATATTTACGGAGCAGGTAGAAGCAGACCAGCGCGATACCGATCGCCATCGGGTCGGGCCAGCCGGCGGAGGTCACAAAATTCTGCATACTCAGACTGACAAGCACCTGAATGATCATGCCGATGCAGATGGGCTTGACGAACATCATGATATAGCTCATGACCTTGCTTTCCCGGAACTTATTGAAGAACACCGCCGCAACCAAGGTCAAAGTCAAAGTCGGGCAGAGGACGCCCAGAACGGCCGCCGCACCGCCGATCATTCCGGCGGTCTTGGTACCGGCAAAGGTCGCGCAGTTGACACCCAGCGAGCCGGGCGTCATCTCGGCGATGGCGATCAGATTGGACAGGTCGGCCTCGTTCATCCAGCCGTGGGAGGACATCTCTTCCATGATAAGGGGGATCATTGAAGTTCCTCCAAAGCTGGTAAAGCCGATTTTTGCAAAGGCTATAAACAGCTGAATCAGTGTCTCAAGCGTTGCCATGCTCTTTCACCCCCATCCAGACAAGGCTTGCGATGGCACCACCGATCACAAGGGTCAGGTTGCTGATATTCGTGAAGGCGCAGACGCAGAAACCGCCCACGCAGAGGATGACGGCCAGCTTCGTTTTCAGCGTCTCCTTGCCGAGGCTGATAGCCGCACAGCCGATGATGGGAACCACGGCGCACTGAACACCGCGCAGGGCCGCAAAGACCCAGTAATTCGACTTGATGAGGTCATAGATGGCGGTCACAAGGCTCAGCACAATGACCGCAGGCAGGCACAGACCAATGGCGCAGGCGATGCCGCCCAGCGGCCCGGCCAGCTGATAGCCGAACAGCATAGTAATGTTCACCACCATGATTCCGGGCAGGGATTTGCCCACCGCGATCAGCTCCACAAGGTCGTTTTTGCTCATCCACTGACGCTTGTCCACAAAGTCCTGTTCCATCTGCGCCAGGATGCTCCAGCCGCTGCCGAAGGTGAACGCACCGATTTTAATAAAGTGTAAAAACAGAAACGCCACCAGCCGGATGCCGGACGGCCGCTCTGTGGGTTCCATGACTTTTTCTTCCATATTCCTCTCTCCTTTTCTTCTTTCGCTCAGGTATAGGGTATCACAAGGCGTTGCATTTTACAAATATATGATATATTATAAAATCAATAGGTTTTTCTTATGGAGGCATCTCGTATGAACTGGAACCAGCTGCACTACGTCCTCACCATCGCCGAGGAAAAGAACATCACCCGTGCCGCAAAAAAGCTCTACCTCTCGCAGCCCTCGCTCTCGCTGAGCCTCAAGCTGCTGGAAGAAGAGCTTGGTACTTCCCTGTTCAACCGCACCGGCGGACCGATGGAGCTGACATACGCCGGGCAGCTGTTCTGTGACTGGGCGAGCCAGACCCTTACCTCTTTCGACAGTTTGAAAATCAAGCTGGACGACATCGCCGCCGACCGCCGCCAGCTCATCCGCATCGGGGTCAGTCCGCACCGGGGAAGTGTTCTGCTCCCGGCCATCCTGCCCGAGTTTTACGCCCGGTTCCCGAGCTGCGAAGTCCACATCGTCGAGCAGTCCACCATTCTTCTCCGGAAGATGTTGGACGACCGGGAGCTGGATTTCATCGTGGACATCCCCAGCCCGGACACGGTCACTTACCAGAATGAGATTCTTCTCAACGAGGACATCCTGCTCGCCATCCCACGCAGTTTTCTGAGCCACATCCAGCCGCAGGGCGGCAGCATCGACCTCCGGACGCTAGCGAACAAGCCGTTCATCCTCTTACCAGCGGAACAGCTTCTCGGCAGCATCAGCCGGAGAGTCTTCGAGGCCGTCGGCATCGCGCCGAACATCCGTCTGGTGTGCAGCAACACCGAGCGCGCCTGCACTCTTGCCGCCCAGCAGCTGGGCATCACCTTTGCACCCCATGTCCTCGCCAGCCGCCACCGCTGGGCGGAGGAGCTGGCATATTTTTCGATTCAGGGTGTCGACACCGACCGGCAGGTCTGTCTGGTCTATCCGCGCAACACCTACCAGAGCGGCCCACTCCGGGAGCTGCTGGACTTATTCCGGAAGCGGACGCCGCAGCTTTATCAGCTCGGTTAAACTTCCTCCGGGTGCAGCCATTTTCCCTTCCACGCATAGAGGACCATCAGGACGGCACCAAACGCCCACGACACCGGATAGAGGACAAACACGCCGTCGATGCTGTGGAACATCGGCAGAATAAACTGGATCCATACCACACGGAAGAGACAGAGCGACACCAGCAGGACGACCATCGGCGGAACGCTCTTACCGGTTCCGCGGACTGCACCGGCCAGACCGTGCAGAATCGCAAGCAGAAAGTAGAACGGGCAGAAATAGCGCATCGCCGTCACGCCGAACGCGACCACGCTGTCGTCACTCGTGAACAGCCGCATGATGGGATTCTGGAACGCCAGCAGCAGGCCGCCTGCTATTAAGGTATAAATAACGCCCATCGCCAGCGTGACCCACATGCCCTTTTTCACGCGGTCGATCTTGCCTGCGCCGTAGTTCTGGCCAACAAAGGTAGTCGCCGCCATGCTGAAGCTCGTCACGGGCAGGATGTTGAAGCCGTCGATCTTCATATAGGCCGCAAAGCCGGCCATCGCCGCTGCACCGTAACCGTTGACGCTGGACTGCACCAGAACGTTCGAGAAGGAGATGACCATATTCTGGATACCGGTCGGCAAGCCAATGCGGACGATACGGGAAGCCATTTTCGGATGCACCTTGATGTTCCGGAGCGTCACCTGATAATCCGCCTTGACCCGGCTCAGGAAGGCCAGCGAGAGGACGCAGGAGACCAGCTGGCTCAAGTCAGTCGCAATGGCCGCGCCCTCGACGCCCATCCGGAAGACCGCGATAAAGAGCAGGTCGAGGATGATGTTCGTCACCGACGCAAAGCCCAGATAGATGAGGGAACGCTGCGAGTTTCCGGCGGCGTTCAGGATGCCTGCCGCCATGTTATACACGACGCTGAACAGGACACCGCCGAAGTAAATTTGCATGTAAGTGACAGCATCGGTCAGAACTTCATCCGGGGTATTCATCCAGACCAGAAGGCTACGGCTGAACAGGATGCCGCCGATCGTCAGCAGGATACCAAGAATCACCGCAATTGCCAGCGACGTGTGGATCGCATCCTGCGCGTCCTTGCGGTCTTTCGCGCCCAGATACTGCGCCACGACGACGCCTGCGCCGACCGCGATGCCCTGACTGAAACCAATCAGAAGATAGATGGGCGAACCGCTGGAGCCGACCGCCGCCAGCGCGTTGCTGCCCAGAAAGTTGCCGACGATGATAGAGTCGGCGGTGTTATACAGCTGCTGAAGCAGGTTTCCCAGAATCAGCGGCACCGAGAAGAGCAGGATATTCTTCCAGATGCCGCCCTCTGTCATCAGCCGGGTCTTTTTTTGTTCCGGTTCCAATACCGTTTGCGCCATAGTTTTCTCCTTTTCCGTTTTCGTTCCCACCCTGCCGCAGTCCGGCGGCAGTTTTTCGACACTTCGCACAAAATTTGCGCCGTAATTTTAACAATACAACCAACCGGGAAAATTGTCAAGATGGCGCAGCACATCTGCCTTTTTCCGCCGGTTTTGGGGGAACCGCTTGCAATTCCGGCGAGTTTTGGATACAATATAAAAGAAACAAAAAGCATCAGCAAAGGAGACAGCATGGAACGAATCGGCATCCAGAAAAAGAACGGCGGAGTGGTCGAAGCACTCCAGCAGGCCATTTTATCCGGTCAGATCCCGGCAGGCACCGAGATGACCCAGAACGAACTGGCGGAAAGTCTCGGCGTCTCCCGGATGCCGGTGCGCGAGGCTCTGATGATCTTAGAATATCAGGGCCTGATCGTCCGCCTGCCGAACAATCATGTGCAGGCCGCCGACCTGACCGAAAACTATCTGCGTCAGATTTTGGCACTGGGTGCGCAGATGGAACGGCAGGCCATCCAATTCTTTCCGCCGGACGCCACCCTCTCCGGCAGCGAGATGATGCAGCACCGCACCCTCTGCAAGGCTCTGCCCTACGAGCTGCAGCGGAAGCTGCTGGAAAGCATCCTCGAGACCTATGTCGCCTTTGCTGTCCGCTCCCGTCCGGAGCCGGTCAATGACCGCCTGCCCCTGCTGCTGGCACTGGCACGGAGCGGCTCGCCGGATCTCCACCCCGAATGGCAGCGATACGAGACCGAACTTTTGAACATCATCTTATCCGTGAGGAACTATCATGCTGGGATTGAAACCAATTAAACTATTACCTGCCCGGGAACGGGTCGCCTCGGCTCTGCGCAAGGCCATCATCTCGAAGAGTATCCCCGAAGGCTCCGTCCTGACCCTCGAGACGACAGCGCAGGAGCTGGGCGTCTCCATCACCCCTGTCCGGGAAGCTTTTCAGATTCTGGCCCGTGACGGCCTGCTGGAACTCAAACAGAACCGCTGTGCCATTGTGCTGGGCGTGACCGAAAAGACCATCCGGGAACACTATCAGCTCCGTGCCGCCCTTGAAGGTGCGGCCTGTATGCTCTGCTGTCAGAACAACGCCGATCTGTCCAAGATCAAGAACTGTGTTGACACCGCCGAAGAAGCCCTGTCGCACCGGCAGTCCGGCAATTATGCCGACTACAACCAGTCCTTCCATTTTGAGATCTGGGAGGCCTCCGGCAACGAAAAGATGCAGAAGCTGCTGAGCGAACTGTGGAACGGCCTCTCCATCGGCATCGAGATGAGCGAGCTGGATTATGCCCTCAACTCCCAACGGGAACACAAGGCCATTTACGCCGCACTGGAACGCCGGGATGCTCTGGTCGCCCGTACCGAGATGGAAAAGCATATCCTCCGCAGTATGGAGGATGCACTGACGTATTACTTATAATAAAGGAGCCTTCCATGTACACTTGCGCCAACTGCACCGTTCTGGCCTGTGCCAACAACGAGCCGGACAAGATGCCGAAAAACTGTCCGATGCGGAACACCGAGCTGATGGACTTAGCCTTTGCCGGTTATGCTGAGCCGGAAAATCACGATTTCTATGTCAACTGCTCCGCCATCGAGGGTCTAGGCTACTGCCAGTGGCCGCGTTTGAAGGAGACGGTGGAATTCTGCAAACGGATGGGCTATCACAAGCTGGGTCTGGCTTTCTGCAAAGGTCTGCGGAAAGAAGCCCGTGTCGTTGCCGACCTGCTCCGTGCGCAGGGTTTTGAGGTCGTGTCGGTCATCTGCAAGACCGGCGGCATCTCCAAGGAAGAAGCCGACATCCCGGAGGAAGTCAAGATCCATCCGGGCGAGTTCGAGGCGATGTGCAATCCCATCGCGCAGGCAAAGCTCCTCAACGAGCAGCACACCGAATTCAACATTGAAGTCGGCCTCTGCGTCGGTCACGACTCGATGTTCTATAAATATTCCGACGCGATGGTGACGACCCTCGTCGCAAAAGACCGCGTCCTCGCCCATAATCCCTGCGGTGCCATCTACTGCGCCGAGGGGTACTTCAAAAAGAGATTGGAGTAAAAAACGCAAATCGGCCCTCCTTGTCATGCGCTGCATGTCCGGGAGGGCCTTCTTGTATCCCACTGTCTGTAAGGCTTGCACAAAAATCGGTGTCAAAAACATACAAGGCGACAAAGCTCGAAAAAAGGCTTGACATTTGCGGCGAAATCGTGTATTCTCATGTCGTCAAGTGGATACATTATCAACTATTAAAGATAAATCAATTCAATAGACTTCTCTGCCGACCCTTTCAAGTTTCCATCGAAGCCTTCGGTTTCCGGAAACAAAAGGGCATCTCAGGATGGACCCGGCAGAGCAAAAACCGTGCAGCGTGGCACGGCTGGGGAGTTCCGTAAGGCTGGCGTCAACTTGCGTCAGAAAATGGATACATTATTATTTATTATCAAAAGGAGGAACCCCCGTATGAGTCCATCCACCATCACCCTGCTCTTTCTTCTCTTTGCGGTCGTCATGTTCGTGTTTGAGAAGATCCCCCTCGGTGTCACATCCATGATCGTCTGTATCGGTCTGGTCGTCACCGGCGTGCTGGACGTCAAGACTGCTTTTGCAGGCTTTACCGACAGCAACGTCATCCTCTTCGTCGCCATGTTCATTGTCGGCGGTGCGCTGTTTGAAACAGGCATGGCAAACAAGATCGGCGGCATCGTCACCCACTTCGCCAAATCGGAGCGCAGCCTCATCGTAGCCATCATGGTCATTGTCGGCTTCATGAGCGGCGTTCTCTCCAACACCGGCACCGCAGCCGTCCTCATCCCGGTCGTCATCGGCATCGCGGCCAAGTCCGGTTACTCCCGTTCCAAGCTGCTGATGCCTCTGGTTTTCGCAGCTGCAATGGGCGGCAATCTCTCCCTCATCGGTGCACCGGGCAACCTCATCGCTCAGAGCGCGCTGAACGAGATCGGCCTGTCCTTCGGCTTCTTCGAGTACGCCATCGTCGGTCTGCCCATCCTGATCGTCGGCATCCTCTTCTACGCCACCATCGGTGAGAAGCTTCTGCCGACCCACGAGATCAAAGACGACGGCGCGTTCAACACCGAGCAGGATTTCTCCCACGTTCCCAAGTGGAAGCAAACCCTCTCCCTCGTTATCCTCATTCTTACCCTGCTGGGTATGATTTTTGAAAAGCAGATCGGCATCAAGCTCTGCATCACCGGCGGCATCGGTGCCTTGGCCCTGATTCTGACCGGCGTCATCTCCGAGAAAGACGCCCTCAAGTCCATCGACCTGAAGACCATCTTCCTCTTCGGCGGCACCCTCTCGCTGGCATCGGCTCTGGAAAAGACCGGCGCAGGCGCAGAAATTGCAAACCTCGTCATCGGCGCGCTGGGCAAGAACCCCTCTCCCTACGTCCTGACCTTCGTGGTCTTCCTTCTCTGCTGCGTCATGACAAACTTCATGTCCAACACCGCGACCACGGCCCTGATGGTTCCCATCTGCCTGAGCATCGCGCAGGGCATGGGTGCTGACCCCCGTGCTGTCCTGATGGCCTGCGTCATTGGTGGTTCCTGCGCTTACGCAACGCCGATCGGTATGCCGGCCAACACGATGGTCGTTTCGGCTGGCGGCTACACCTTCAAGGACTACGCAAAGGCCGGTCTGCCACTCATCATGATTGCGACCATCGTCAGCATGATCATCCTTCCCATCGCATTTCCGTTCTTTCCGCAGTGAGCGGCTGAGAGCTGAATGATACATCGAACCCCAAAAGTACCAACTTTTTGAATCTTTAAGGAGGCAATGGAATGAACAAGCAAGAACAGGTGCAGCAGATGACGACCTATATGGCGAACTTCGTTTCCCATATCGCGAAAGTGCTGCCGGACGACATCATCGCCAAGCTCGATGAGCTGGGCGCACAGGAGGACGCACCTCTGTCCAAGGTCATTTACGAGACCATGAAGCGGAACCAGAAGCTGGCAAAGGAGCTGAACCGCCCCAGCTGCCAGGATACCGGCGTGCTTCAGTTCTGGGTAAAGTGCGGCGTTGATTTTCCGCTCATCGGTGAGCTGGAGCCGCTGCTGAAGGAAGCTGTGGTCAAGGCGACCTTCGAGGCTCCGCTCCGTCACAACAGCGTCGAGACCTTCGACGAGTTCAACACCGGCCGCAACGTCGGCAAAGGCACCCCGACCGTCTGGTGGGATATCGTTCCCAACAGCGACAAGTGCGAGATCTACGCTTACATGGCAGGCGGCGGCTGCACCCTGCCGGGCAAGGCCATGGTCCTGATGCCCGGCGCAGGCTACGAGGGTGTTACCAAGTTCGTCATGGATGTCATGACCAGCTACGGCATCAACGCATGTCCTCCGCTGCTAGTGGGCGTCGGCGTCGCGACTTCGGTTGAGACCGCTGCTCTCCTTTCTAAGAAGGCTCTGATGCGTCCTCTGGGCAGCCACAACGAGAACGAGCGCGCAGCCTACATGGAGAAGCTGCTGGAAGACGGCATCAACTCCATCGGCCTTGGCCCTCAGGGCATGGGTGGCAAGTACTCTGTCATGGGTGTTCACATCGAGAACACCGCCCGCCATCCTTCGGCCATCGGCGTTGCTGTGAACGTCGGCTGCTGGTCTCACCGCCGCGGCCACATCATTTTCGACAAAGACCTGAACTACACCATTGATACTCACTCGGGGGTGACTCTGTAATGCTGACTATGAAAGACGGAAAAAAAATTCTCACTACTCCGGTCTCCGCTGAAGACCTGAAGGACATCCACATTGGAGATGTCGTCTACCTGAACGGCGACCTGACCACCTGCCGCGACGTCGCACACCGCCGCCTCGTTGAGGAAGGCCGTCCTCTGCCGGTCGACGTCAAGGACGCAGCCATCTTCCACGCCGGCCCCATCATCCGCCCTCTCGAGAACGACAAATTCGAGATGGTCTCGGTCGGCCCCACCACCTCCATGCGCATGGAGAAGTTCGAGTATGAGTTCGTCCAGAAGTCCGGCGTCCGTGTCATCGTCGGCAAGGGCGGCATGGGCCCCAACACCGAGCGCGCCTGCAAGGAATTCGGTGCCATCCACTGCGTTTTCCCTGCCGGCAATGCCGTCGTCGCCGCTACCGAGGTCGAAGAGATCGTCGAGGCACAGTGGCGTGACCTGGGCATGCCCGAGACCCTGTGGCACTGCCATGTCAACGAGTTCGGCCCCCTGATCGTCTCCATCGACACCGAGGGCCGCAACCTGTTCGAGGAGAACAAGGTCATCTTCAATCAGCGCAAGGAAAAGGCCATTGAAGAGATCTGCAAGCACGTCGGCTTCATCAAGTAAGTTCTCTCTTCTCTCCTTTTTGTACAATCTCCTGCGGAGGACGCCCTTCTAATCAAAACTTCTTAATTCTTACCGTTCATTCAACTTTTTCTCAGCCTATTCTTTTTTCCACGCTCATCTTAGTTCTCCGCGATCAGATCCCCGAGCATCCACTGCCTTCGGATGTCCGGGGATTTTTGGTATATCCATATCATCCCCGTCCGGGAAATCATCGAACCATCAGGAGGAACTTCCCATGACTCCCTTAGAGATCACTCTTGTCATTCTGCTCGTCACGATCCTCGCCTTTATTTCCGGCAAGATCCCATTCTCGGTCATTTCCACCGGCATCATCCTCGCCCTGATCCTGACGGGCATCAAGACCCCTGCCGAGGCTTTCGGCGGTTTCATCAATACCAACGTCGTCATGTTCGTTGCCATGTTCGTTATTGGCGCAGGACTGACAAAAACGCCCCTCATCGACAAAGCGCAAAGCCTTGTCATCCGCTACAAAGACAACATGCGGATGCTGATCTTCCTCTCCTGTGTCGCCGGTGCGTTTCTGGGGGCCATCACCAGCGCGACCGCAACGGCCGCCATCATGATCCCCCTTCTCATCGGCATTGCCAATGATATCGGTGTCAGCCGCAGCAAGCTGCTTTACCCTGCCATGGCCTGCGCGAACATTGCGACCCAGATGACCTTTCTCGGGCAGGGTGCTTCCAACATGGCGTGGAACGACGTCATGATGCAGGCAGGTGCGCCCAATCCGCTCCACATCTGGGATTTCACCATCGCGCGCATCCCCATGCTGACGATCGCCATCCTGTACATGACCTTCTTCGGTTACAAGCTGATGCCCGACATCCCCAACGAGCAGTTCTCCGATTCGGATCATACCGCCGCTGAGACCGAAAAGCTGAGTCCGTTCAAGAGCAAACTGGCCGTCGTCATCATTCTGGCGACCATTCTGCTGATGCTCCTTGAAAACGTCATCGGCATCAAGATGTACCTCACCGCCTGCCTCGGTGCCGTTGCACTGGTGCTTTCCGGCGTCCTGAGCGAAAAAGAAGCCCTGAACTCCATCCACCAGCCCACCATTTTCCTGTTCGCCGGTGTGCTGGCACTGTCAGACGCCATCCAAACCACCGGTGCAGGCGACGTCGTTGCCGACTGGATGATTCGTCTGCTGGGCAACACTACAAATCCGTACATCATCATGCTGGTGTTCTTCCTCGTTCCCTTCATTCTGACGCAGGTCATGTCCAATCTGGCGACCCTGACGATCTTCATTCCGCTGGTGACTTCCGCCTGTATCCGGATGGGCATTGACCCCCGTGCCGCTGTGGTCGGCGTCATCACTGCAAGCTGCATCTCCATCATGACCCCGATGGCCGCTCCCTGCCAGATCATGATCATCGAACCCGGCGGATACAAGCTCCGGGATTATCTCCGGTGCGGCACGCCGTTGGCACTCATCCTTATCGTTGTCTCGGTGTTCTTCCTGCCGATGCTCTTCCCCCTGTACTGAAAAAACTCCTCAGTGTTCCACTCGTCCGGAAGACTGAGGAGTTTTTTTCTGTCCGCTTGACGCATCCTGTGAGAGATGCTATCATGGACACACTTACAGATAAAAGAGGTCGGATTTCAAAATGCAGAAGATTCAAACGCCCCTGTTCCGGGGCATCGGGGATGAAGCGTTCGAGCAGATGCGGCAGTACGGCGGCACCCGGCAGAAGCAGTTCGCAAAGGGCGAGACGATTTTCCGCACCGGCGAAACGGTGCATGAGCTGGGCATCGTCCTGTCCGGCAGTGTCAACATCGAGAACATCGACCTCTGGGGCAACAAGAGTATCCTGAGCCACATCCCGACCGGGCAGGTCTTCGCCGAGACCTACGCCTATTGTGCCGAGCCGATGATGGTAGACGCCGTCGCCGGCGAGGACACGCAGGTGCTGTTCCTCGACCTCGACCGCCTGCTCCGCACACCCCACCCGGAGTGCGGCTGGCAGCAGGTGCTGAACAACAATCTGCTCAACATCTCCCTCCACAAAAACCTTGCCCTGTCGGAGCGCATCTTCTGCACCAGCCCCAAGACCATCCGGGGTCGGCTGCTGCTCTACCTCTCTAACCAGTCGGCTAAGGCCGGGAGCCGTACCTTTACGATCCCCTTCAACCGTCAGGCCCTCGCCGATTATCTCAACCTCGACCGCAGCGCGCTCTCCAAAGAGCTTGGCAAAATGCGCGATGAGCATCTCCTTATCGTTGATAAGAGTACCTTCACCCTTCTGGATGGGGTGGAGTGATACGCAAAAGAGCGTCAGCCCGTAAAAAGGCTGACGCTCTTTGACTTCTATGGAGAGGATGTCTATTTAAGGAACTTATCAGAACTTGAACAGGTTGACGATGCGCTTCCACAGACGGGTGAAGAAGTTGCCTTCCTCAACAGTGGTATCGGCGGTTGCTGCATTGTCAGCAGAAGCGACGGTCTCACCGGTCTTGTAGATGAACTTCACACTGCTGGAAGCACCCTCAGGCGTACCAGCAAAGCTGGTGTAGTCCTCGAGGCGGCTGGACATCTCATCCAGAATGGTCTTGAGGGCGTGGATCTGGTCGGTATCCAGAGAGTCCAGAGAACCGGTCAGCTTGGAGATGCCCTCCTCGTTGAACTGGTTCAGGCCATCATTCAGCTGAACCGTACCGTCGGACAGCTGACCGACGCCGTTGTTCAGGGTGTTCACACCATCGTACAGACTCTTGGTGCCGGCTGCCAGCTGTGCGCTGCCATCCTTTGCGGAGTGTGCGCCATCGGCTGCGGAAGCCACACCGTTGGTGTACTGGTTGAC